>WBZO01000211.1_pt1 | contig 147974 bp, 133 predicted proteins | sample 5204261 | NCBI WGS metagenome assembly WBZO01 (sample SAMN12412400, study PRJNA552823) | activated sludge metagenome | isolation source: activated sludge from anammox sidestream of wastewater treatment plant... | place: USA: North Carolina | collected 2017-09 | reverse complement strand
TATAGACGCGCGGGCTGTCAATGAGCAAACGTCCGGCGAGGAGAAAAATGAGAAACGCAACCCATGTCGCCAACAGCGCGGGCAGCATGGCGGTCAAACCTTTGCCGAGCAAAAGTTCGCTCGTTCGAATCGGCGTTGCCAACAGCGGTTCTAGACTCTTGGTCTGTTTTTCGCTAATGACGCTTTGCGAAGCGAGCGAGAGCGAAATGATGAGCGGCATCATCAAAAACATGGTGAGAAATTGTTCCAAAATGACATAGCTGGCGACTTCGCCGACGGACCACGTTTTCAGTTCGGGCATCATCGTGAGCAGGCGCGCAAAATCTTGCGCGTCGCCGCTGGACACGTTATCCAATGCGCGGCCCAAAAAGGCAATTCCGCCCAACGGCAGCAGCGTCAAGAATAACGCGGGTAAAAAAATCGCCAACAGCAAACCGCGGCTCTTGACAATCTCTTGCATCTCGCGGCGGAGGACCGCAAACACGCGATACGGTTTCATTGTAGCGGCTCCGTTTTGACCAAATCCAAATACACCTCTTCGAGCGACGCGCGTTCGGGGCGCACTTCGCAAAGCGCCGCGCCCGCGTCCACCAACGCGTTCACCACGCGCGGCGTCATTTCATCCGGCGCGTCGAGCGCAATCGAAATCGTATCGCCGTTGAATTGTATATCGCGCGCGAACGCGAGCGCGTCGAGCGCGCGTATTTGCGCGTCCGTGAGATCGCGCACGCGAAACAAGACGCGTTGGCCGTACAATTTACGGCGCAAATTTTCGGGCGTGTCCACTTGGATCAAACGCTGTTTGAAAACGCCCACGCGGTCGGCGAGCCGGTCCGCTTCGTCCAAATTGTGCGTGCAGAGAAAAATGGCGCGCCCTTCGCTTTTCAATTCCGCGATAAAATCGCGCACCACTTTGGCGGATTCGGGGTCGAGCGCGCTGGTCGGTTCGTCAAAGAAAATCACTTGCGGCTCGTGCAGCAGCGCGCGGGCGATGGACAATTTTTGTTTCATGCCTTTGGAAAAATTGCCGACCGGTTCTTTTTGGCGTTCGCCCAAGCCGAGAATATCGAGATACCGCGCGATTTGTTTGGCGCGCGTCGCGGCGTCCAAACCGTACAGACGCGCGAAAAAATCGAGGTTCTGCACCGCGTTCAATTTTTCGTACAAGCCCGGCGCTTCGGTGAGAATGCCGATGCGCGCGCGAATCGCGTCGTCGTCCTGGCCCACGCGCAAACCGGCGACCGTCGCCGTGCCGCGCGTCGGCGCGATGAGACACGCCAACATTCGCATCGTCGTCGTTTTGCCCGCGCCATTTGGGCCGAGGAACGCAAAAATTTCGCCCGCGTTCACCGTGAACGATAAATCCGCGACGGCGGTAAATTGGTCAAACGTTTTGGTGAGGTTGTGAGTTTCAATCATATCAAAGAGGGGCAGCGCGTCACGCTTTCGCATCTTGAAAGCGCCAATGCGTTGCCCCGACGATTATTTTACTCGCGCTTGAAACGCGGTCAACTTTTTTTCGACGCGCTAAAAACGGCTATAATGGCAAGATGGATTCCGTTCAACACGCGCTCGTTCAAGCGCTCGAAAAACAAACTCCCGCCGCCGTCGCCACGGTGGTCAAGACGCACGGCTCGGCGCCGCGCGGCATCGGCGCGAAAATGTTGGTGTACGCCGATGGCAATATCGTCGGTTCCATTGGCGGCGGCGCGATGGAGCGCCGCGTGATTGAAACCGCGCAGCAAGTCATTCAACACGGCGCGCCGCATTATCTCGATTTCAATTTATCCAGACCCGACCGCGGCGACCCGATGGTTTGCGGCGGCGAGATGGAAGTGTTTATCGAACCGCTGCTGACGACGCCGACGCTGCTGCTGGTGGGCGCGGGCCACGTCGGCGCGGCGTGCGCCGAGCTGGGAAAATTTTTGGGCTTTCGCGTCATTCTCATTGACGACCGCCCCGAACTGTTGACGCGCGAAAAATTTCCGCACGCGGACGAATTGCGCGCGGGCGATTTGGTGGAACAATTGCGCGCGGCAGAGCTTACGCCCAAGACGTACGTCGCCATCGTCACGCGCGCGCACGTTCTCGACGCCGAAGTGCTGCGCGCGGTGATTGACAAACCCGCCGCGTATATCGGCATGTTGGGCAGCAAACGCCGCGTGTTGACGGTCTTTGGCATTTTGAAACAGCAAGGCGTGAGCGACAAAGTTTTGGCGCGCGTCCACGCGCCGATTGGCGTTGAAATCCACGCCGAAACGCCGCAAGAAATCGCAGTGAGCGTGATGGCGGAGATTATTCAAGTCAAAAGCGAAAAGTAAAAAGTAAAAAGCGAAAAGTAAAAAGTAAAAAGCGAAAAGTAAAAAGCGAAAAACACAAAGTAAAAAGCGAAAAGTAAAAAGTAAAAAGCAAAAAGCTAAAGGTGAAAATACGCTTGACTTTAGCTTTGCCTTTAACTTGTTTATGTGGAACACATATATTCAACCGCGCACGCTTGACGAGGCGGTGCAATTGCTGGCGCAATATGGCGCGGACGCGCGCATTATCAATGGCGGCACGGATTTGCTTATTGAAATCGAGCGCAAAATTCGCGCGCCGAAAATTTTGATTGATCTTGCGCGCGTGCCGGGGCTCGATACGATTCGCGAGGACGGCGATTACATTCGTTTGGGTCCGAGCGTTACGCACAATCAGGTCGTCGGTTCAGAACTCTTGCGGCGGCTGGCGTATCCGCTCGTGCGCGCGTCGTGGGAAGTGGGCGCGCCGCAGATTCGGAATCGCGGCACGATTGCGGGCAATCTCGTCACCGCGTCGCCCGCCAACGATACCATCGTGCCGTTATGGGCGATGGGCGCGGAAGTGAAATTGGCAAGCGCGCGCGGCGAACGCGTGGTGCCGTTCAGTAATTTTTTTCTGGGCGTGCGTAAAACGGCAATGCAGCCCGATGAATTGGTGAGCGAGATTTTGTTTCAAAAAATGTCGCCCAAGGACCGTGGGACGTTTATCAAACTCGGTTTGCGGCGCGCGCAGGCGATTTCGGTGGTGAGCGCGGCGGTGGTGTTGGAATTTGAGGACATGGAAATTTCTAACGCGTGGATTGCGCTCGGCGCGGTCGCGCCGACAATTATCACGTGCGGCGACGCGGAACAGGCGATGGTGGGCAATTATTTGTCCGACGCGGTGATTCAAGCGGCGGCGGAACTCGCGGCGCAAGAAGCGAAACCGATTGACGATGTGCGCGGCACGGCAGAGTATCGCCGCGAAATGGCGCGCGTATGCGTTCTGCGCGCGCTGCGCCAAATCCGCGATAACGCGTACGATTTGCCGGAAAAACCGGTGATGCTGTGGGGCATTGGCGACGGACATTTCAAGCCGCACGACCACGCGACGGAAACGCATACGGCAAATGACGTGATTGAAACGCGCGTGAACGGCGAGAAACTCGCGGCAAAGGGAAGCGATAAAAGTTTGCTGCGTTTCTTGCGCGAAGATTTGCATTTGCTCGGCACGAAAGAGGGCTGCGCGGAAGGCGAGTGCGGCGCGTGCACGGTCTATCTCGACGGCATCGCGGTGATGGCATGTCTCGTCCCCGCCGCGCGCGCGCATCACGCGCGAATTGAAACCATTGAAGGATTATCGCGTAGGGGCGACGGCTTGTCCTCGCCCGTTTTGCATCCCATCCAACAAAAATTTATCGAACACGGCGCGGTGCAGTGCGGTTATTGCACGCCGGGCTTTGTGATGAGCGGCGCGAAATTGTTGGAAGAAAAGCCGCAGCCGACAAAAAACGATGTGGAGCAGGCGATTTCGGGGAACCTGTGTAGATGCACGGGATATTACAAAATCATCGAGGCGATACAGGATGCGGGCAAGCTGGAGTGAGAAAGTAAGGGAGTGAACGTGAGCAAGATGGATTTGCGTTTAACGTTGAAACGAAAACTGCCTGCGCTCAAACGATTGTTTGCGCGCAATCCGCTGGTGTTGGGCGTCTGGCTTTTCGGTTCGCAAGCGGATGGGACGGCGCACGCGGGGAGCGATATTGATTTCGGCGCCGAGTAATTACCACAGTTTCACTTTATAATCATGGAACAATATTCTCCCGGTGAGATTCTACCGCTGAAATTTCCATTTACCGATGAGGAAGCGGGCAAACGCCGCCCCGCATTGTCGCTCATTGACGTTGGCGATGATGACGTTGCGGCTGCGCGCATCACAACGCATGCTGCACGAACGCGTTTTGATGTTGAAATCAAAACGTGGCATCAAGCGGGTTTGAAGGCGGCTTTGTTCATCCGCCTGCACAAATTGGCAACGCTCGCAAAGGATTTGGTAGACCGAAAACTCGGAAAACTCACAGCCGATGATTGGAACGCAGTGCAGAGCAAACTCAAGGAACTATGGGAGTCTATTGTGATAGAGGATGCAAAATGACCGCTTTAGGACAATCCCTTCCGCGCGTGGACGCGCGCGCCAAAGTCACCGGCGAAGCAAAATATCCGGGCGATCTTGATTTACCAAATCAGTTGTGGATGAAAGTTTTGTTCGCGGACCGTCCGCACGCGCGCATTGCGAAAATTGATACGACCAAAGCGTCCGCCGCGCCCGGCGTCGTCGCGATTTTTACGGCAAAAGATGTGCCGGTCAACGAATACGGGCTTGGCATTTTCGACAATCCTGTGTTGTGCGGCCCCGACGCGTTGGCGGACGGCGAATTGCTCACGCGCGCCGAGCAAAGCGTCGTGCGTTGGATTGGCGACAAAGTCGCGCTCGTCGTCGCGGAAACGGAACGCCAGGCGGAAGATGCGCGCGATTTGATCCAAGTGACGTACGAGGATTTGCCCGCCGTGTTCGACCCGCGCGCCGCGCTGAAATCCGACGCGCCGCGCATCAATCCCGCGCATCCCGACAATATCGTCAAGCGTTATCGCGTGCGCAAAGGCGATGTCGAAAAAGCGTTCGCCGACGCGGACGTGATTATCGAAGATACGTATCACACGCCGATGCAAGAGCACGCGTTTTTGCAGCCCGAAGCGGGCATCGCGTACATGGACGACGAGGGGCGCGTGACGGTTGTCGTCGCGGGGCAGTGGACGTGGGAAGACCAACATCAAATCGCGCACGCGCTCGGTTTGCCGCCGGAAAAAGTCCGCGTGATTTATCCCGCCATCGGCGGCGCGTTCGGCGGACGCGAAGACATGAGCGTACAAATCATTCTCGCGCTCGCGGCGTGGAAATTGCAGCGTCCCGTCAAAATCATTTGGTCGCGCGCAGAATCCATCAAGTATCACTCGAAACGGCATCAAATGTTTTTCCGCGCGAAAACGGGCGCGAAAAAGGACGGCACGCTCGTCGCCGCGACGGTGGAATGTATCGCCGACGCGGGCGCGTATTGTTACACCACGCCCAAAGTTTTGTTCAACACCACGCTCACATGCGTCGGCGCGTACCGCATCCCCAACGTCTCGATTGACGCGTACGGCGTTTATACCAACAATATCCCGCAGGCGGCGTTTCGCGGTTTCGGCGCGCCGCAGGGGCATTTCGTCGCGGAATCGCAAATGAACAAGCTCGCGGAAAAATTGGGCATGGACCCGGTGGAATTGCGTTTGAAAAATTTAATGGTGGACGGCGACGATACGGTGACGCAAGCGCCGTTGAGCGGCGGCAAAGTTTCGCTGCGCGAGACGGCGCTTGCGTGCGCGGAAAATTTTGGGTGGCGCGAGCGAGAACAAGCGCGCGAAAGCGAGTGGGGGCAAGAGAGCCATTTGAAACGCGGCGTAGGTTTCGCGTCGGGTTTCAAAAATATCGGTTTTTCGATCGGCTATCACGAACGTTCGCACGCGGCGATAGAATTGCGCGGCAACGGCGATATCGAACAGGCGACGCTTTTCATCGCGGGCGCGGATTGCGGTCAAGGGCATCACATGGCGATGGCGCAAATCGCCGCGCACGCGTTGGATGTGCCGCTCGAAAAAGTAAAATTGGTCGCGAGCGATACCGCGTTCACGGAAGATTCCGGCAGCGCGTCCGCGTCGCGTTTGACGACGATGGCGGGACGCGCGGTCGCGGGCGCGGCGGCGGCGGCGCTGGAGAAATGGCGCAATGAAGAACGGCCCGCGCGCGGCGAGTGCGAATGGTACGCGCCCGAAACGGAAATGATTGACGAGACGGACGGTCGCGGGCAATCCAACTTTTTGTACGGCTATACCGCGCAAGCCGTCCAAGTCGAAGTGGATACGGAAACGGGGCAGGTGCGCGTGATGCGCGTGACGAGCGCGCACGATGTCGGCAAAGCGGTGAATCCGCAAATGATCGAGGGGCAAATCGAAGGCGGCGTGATGCAGGCGCTCGGTTATACCATCGCCGAAAATTTTGTGATGCGCGAAGGTCAAGTGTTGACGCCGTATTTGAACAATTATTTGATTCCCGGCGCGTTGGATATTCCCGAACGCACCGATTCCGTGATTTTGGAATTTCCGTCGGAGGTCGGCGCGTACGGCATTCGCGGCATGGCAGAGATGCCGTACATTCCGTTTGCCGCGGCGGTCATTGCGGCAGTGCATGACGCGACCGGCGTATGGTTCAATGAAATTCCTTTGACGCCGTGGCGCGTATTGGAAAAATTGAATGCGTACTGAAAGCGCTGCCGCGCGGAGGGAATAAAAATGCAGGGCGACGCGCCCTGCATTTTTTTATGCGAGTGAAACGGGTTGGCGCGTACGCAGCGCGTCGAGAATCGCGGCTTGCGCCAGCGCGATGGGCAGCGCGCGGCGCGGCGAAGTGTCCGGCTCGCGGCGCTCGCGCGCACATTCCAAAAAATATCCGAGCGCGGAAACAAACGCGCCCGTCGCTTTATCGCCCACAATGTCCGCCGTGTGCGGTCCGGTGAATTCGATTTTTTGGCCGCCGCGCGCATTGAACAATTCTGCCGTGCGCGTGCGATTGTGATACGTCAGCGCGCCCGCGTCGCCGATGATTTGTAGAAAGCCGTCCGCGATGCGCGGATACGTATTCGGATGAATCCAGGACGCGTGAAAATTCGCAATGATGTTGTCGCCGAATTGGAGCAGCGCGTTGAGTCCGTCGTGAACGGGAACGCCCAGCGCGTCGAGCGTGCCGCGCGTTTCTTGCGCCATCACGCTGACCGGATCAACCTTGAGAAACCAATGCGCCAGATCGAGGTCGTGGCTCGACATGAAATACAACGGCGAGGTGGCGTGCGCCCAACCGCGAATCATTTCCGTCGGCACGGAAAGGTTGTCGTGCTTGACCGAAAGCAGCAGGCGCGGTTTACCGATTTCGCCGCGCGCCAGCGCGTCGTGAATCCATACGTGGTCGGCGACAAAACGCTGACTGAAATTTACCATCGCAATTCTGCCGGACGTTTCCGCCGCCGCCGCAAGCGCGCGCGCGTCGGCGGCGTTCGTCGCGAGCGGTTTCTCTATGAGCGCGTGCAATCCCGCGGCGAGCGCCGCAAGCGTCGGTTCGCGGTGCAAATGGTCGGGCGTCGCGATGGATACGGCGTCGAGTTTCGTCTCGGCAAACATCGCATTGTAATCGGTGAACGCGCGCGCGTTGTATTGGCGCGCAATACGTTCCGCGCGCGCGGCGTCGAGGTCGCACACCGCGACGAGTTCCGCATCGGGCAATTCGCGCCATACGCGCGCGTGCCGCGAACCCAAAATCCCCGCGCCGATAACGCCAAGCTTCATCGTTTCCATTTTCATCCTTTTAACGCGCCCATCCGCACGCCCTCCAAAAAGTATTTCTGAAAGAACAAAAAGAAAATAATCATCGGCAGCGCGGCGAGCGCGGCGCCGGAAAAAATAATGCCCCAATCGGTCATGAATTCGCCCTGTAAATTGGCGACGCCGACGGTGAGCGTGTAATTTTGCGGTTTATTGAGCGCAATGACGGGCCAGAGAAAATCGTTCCAACTGCGGACAAACGTAAAAATCGCCAGCGCCGCAATCGCGGGCAGCGACAGGGGAAAAATGACGTGACGAAAAACGCCCCATTCGCCGCAGCCGTCAATTTTTGCCGCGTCAATCAATTCCCCCGGTAAAGTTTGAATGTATTGGCGCATCAGAAAAATGCCAAACACCCATGCGGTGCCGGGCAGAATCAGCGCCCATAACGAATCAATCAAACCGAGTTGGCGATTGATGAGATACAGCGGAATAAAGGTGACGTGAATGGGAATCATCAAGGTCGAAAGAATCAACACGAAAAAAAGATTGCGCCCGGGAAAACGTTTTTTGGCGAACGCGTAACCCGCCATCGTATCGAACACGGCATGGAACGCGGTGACGACGAACGCCACGACCAGACTATTGATCATCCAATTCATATAGAATTTGTTGTTGACCAAGAGCCGTTCAAAGTTATCGAGTTTAAAGGCGGGAATTAAAATCGGCGTCAACGGCGGATTCGAAGTGATGGGCGTGAACGCGTTGGCAAAGAGCCAGTACATTGGAAAGAGCGCGATGACGGCGGTCACAATCAGCGTGACCCATCGCAGGATGGCGTACCCGTTCAACCGAAAACGCGGTTTCGGCGCGTCAAGTTTTGAAAAAACGTTTGTTGTAGGCGTCATATGAGTTTCCGGCGCAAAAGAATCAGTATTCCACGTCCGAGCGCAAGACGCGAAATTGAAAGACGGCGACCAGCGCAATCATCGCAAACAGCACGAACGCTTGCGCGGACGCGATGCCAAAATCAAAATCTTTGAACCCGTTGTTGTAAATCTGCGTGACGATGGTTTGGGTGGAATTGCCGACGCCGCTTGGGACCATGATGTAAATGCGTTCGAACACTTCAAAACTCGCAATCGTGTACAACACGACGAGATAGAGCGTGGTGGATTTCACCAACGGCACGGTAACGTTCCACCATTTTTGAATCGGACTCGCGCCGTCGAGTTCCGCCGCTTCATAATATTCTTGCGGAATCGCGCCCATCGCCGCGCTGAATAAAACGATGGCGGTCGCGGGCAGCGTCAATACGGCGGACAACACGACGCTCCAAAACGCAATGTCCGGGTCCGAAAGCCAACGAATTGGCGGCAGCCCGAACAGGCGCGTCAGATACGTGGCAAAGCCCCACTGCGCGTTAAAAATATACGCCCACGTCAAACCGATAATGAGCGCGCTCGTGACGGCGGGCAAATAATATGCCGCGCGAAAAAAAGTGCGAAGACGATTGCTCAACGGTTGAATTAACGACGCGAGAATCAGACCCAAGCCAATCGCGGCGGCGACGGTAAAAAGCGTATAGAGGACCGTATTGCGAATGGCGACGAGAAAAATGCCGTTGAGCAGCGTGAACGCTTCGACATAGTTGGCGTAAAGGGGCGTGACCCATTTGCCGCCGCGCACCAGACTGTAATCTTGAAACGAAATGATCAACGACCAGAGGACCGGCACGAACGTAAAAATCGTGAACGTCACAAGACTTGGGAGGATGAATAAATAGCTCCACCCGTACTGTTTGATGAATTTGCGAATTCCGGTCATGGCGTTTTGGCGGGCTTGCGTATCCCGACGCGTTGGTTTGCGCGCGGGATACGCAAGCTTTTTACCGACGACGACGCGCGCTTATTTGATTTCCAAATACTTTTGCGCTTCGTCCGCGATTTTACTCATGCCGTCGGCGGGTTTTTCTTTGCCGAACAAGATGTTTTGATATTCGGGGTGGAACAGGCGCGTGAATTTCGCCCAATCGGGTACGAGCGGCGTAATCCACATGTCGGGCAAGACGGTCAAGAATTTGTCGAGCGGGTCAACGACTTTGACCGACTTGCGCGCGCCGGGCGCGAGATAGAAACCGGTCGAGACATTGCTGCCCGGCGGCACATCTTCTTGCACTTCGGAACTCGTGAGATACCGCCCGAGGTCCATCGCGGCGAGACGTTTTTGGTCGTCCGTCTGTTTGGCGACGGCAATGAGACCCACCGCGCCGACGGTCAGCTTGTTGCCGTTCACGGTCGGCAGCGGATAGATTTCAAAATTCACTTTGTTATTTTTCAACTGCGGCGCGAAACCGGTCGCGTCCACGACCATCGCGTACTGTTTGTTGGTGAAACCGCCTTTGACGTCCGCGTCCTTTTGCGAACCGAAATCGGGCGGCGTTACTTGATGCACCAACGCGAGGTCGGCGAAACGCTGCAAACCCGCGGCGGCGGCTTCCGAGTTGAAACCGTACTTGCCATCGGCGGTAATCGGGCGCACGCTGGGATCTTGATTCATCCACATGCCCCACGTGTTAATGACGCCGGGATCCACGAAACCGCTAAAGCCATAGACCTGTTCGCCGTTCGCGCGTTTGAACGTCGTCTTTTTCGCGGCGTCCACGAATTGGTCCCACGTCCAATCTTTTGCCGGCAGCTCGACGCCCGCTTCTTTGAATACGTCCGTGTTGACGTAAATGCCCATCGGCACGACCCAGAGGGGCCACGCCCAAGCTTTGCCGTCTTTGACGCGCACCACATCGAGGACGTTCGACAAAATATCCGCCTTGTCCGCGTCCGTCAGATACGAGTCAATCGGTTCGACCAAATCATCGCGCACGAATCCGGGCAAGCGGTCCGAAGGCAAACGCAAAAGGTCAATGCCTTGCCCGCTTTGCAGCGCCGTTGACAATTTGGTGAAACCTTCGTCGTTCGGCGGATAACCCGTAATCGTGACCTGAATGTCGGGATTGTCTTTCATAAATTGTTCGACCGCGTTGTCGAACGGATTGGCGAACGCGTTGCCCGGCGTATAGCCGAGCACCCACAAATTCAAATCGCCTTTGTAGGTACTGGTGGATTTGCGAATACCGCCTTTGGCGGCGCGTTCGACTGTCGGTTTTGGCGTTGGTACGGCAGTCGCTTGTCCGGCGGCAGCGGTCGGCTGCGCGGCGGCGGTCGTCGGCTGCGCGGCGGCGGCAGTCGGCGGCGCGGACGTAACCTGCGCCGGCGGCGTCGCGCACGCGGCGAGAGCGATAACTGCCAACAGCGCCAACGCGCCCAAGAGCCATTTTTTATTCATTGTTCTTTTCTCCTCCAAATATGTGAATCGGTTCATTAAAATTTTTGTAATGGGGGCTATTCGAATCGGCTGCACCTCCTTGAACGTTAACTGCCGCGCCAATTTTTTCCCGGAGTAATATCGCCCAACACTACCGGATGTCGCGCGCCGGTGGCGGCTGGAACGTTTGCGGCGCGTCCGCGGCGCGTTTCGTACGCCAAGACGGCGAACGCTAACGCTTCTTTACTTTCAGATGGAACGTTGAATTCGTCTATGACGCCAAGCCGCGCGGCGGGAATTTCCGCGGCAAGCATTTTTAACAACGTCGGATTTTTCGCGCCGCCGCCCGAAACAATAATCTCTTGCGGCATTGTCGGCAGAAACGCGCGATACGCGTCGGCGATAGATTTCGCCGTAAAGCGCGTCATGGTTGTCACAATATCGTCGGGCGCAATGTGTCGCGCCATCGCCCACTGCCACATTTGTTCGCCATAAGGCGCGCCAAACGTTTCGCGTCCCGTCGTCTTGGGCGGCGGCTGACGCAAAAACGGATGCTGCATCAATTCCGCCAACAGCGCCGCGTCCGTTTTGCCGCGCGCCGCGATTGCGCCCGCCGCGTCGTAATTTTGCGCGCCGTTCGTCGCGCGTTTCACGGCGTCGTCCATCAATAGATTGCCAGGCCCGGAATCAAAGGCGAACGCATTATGCGGCGCGTTGGCGGGCAGATAGGTAACGTTGGCAATGCCGCCGATATTTTGCAAGGCGCGCGTCTGCGCGGCATCGGTGAAAAATAAAATGTCAAAGAACGCCACCATCGGCGCGCCGTGTCCGCCCGCCGCAATATCGCGCGCGCGGAAATTGCTGATCGTGGCGATGCCCGTGCGTTCCGCAATCACGGCGGGCGAACCGATTTGCCAAGTGGAATGACCGGGAATGTGCCACACGGTTTGGCCGTGATTGCCGATGAGGTCCACCTGCGCGGGTTCCAATCCCGCCGCGCGAATGGTTTGCAATGCCGCGTCGGCGTACGCTTCGCCCAAATCAAAATTCAACGCGCAGAGGCGGTCCACCGTACCCGTGTCCGCGCGCACACAGGCGAGAATTTCCGCGCGCAGCGCGTCCGTGAACGGAATGCTGGCGTGATGCAGCAAGCGCCATTCGGGCAGCGCGCGCGTCGGCGAATCGTTCAATTCGACCAGCGCCGTTTCAATCCCGTCGGCGGACGTTCCCGACATCATGCCCAGAATAATCATACGCCTCCGCTCAACGTTCGCGGATAAATACCATGCGGTACCGGTCCGCGCGATACAAAGTTTGTTCCGCTTCGATTAAAATGCCGCGCGCGTCGCGCGTGACGCGCGTGACGAGCAGCGCGGGCGCGCCGCGTTTGCTGCCGAGTTCGCGCGCTTCGGACGCGTCGAGCGCGATGGCTTCGACGGTTTCTTCGCAGCGCGTCGGGCGCGTATCGAATTCGCGTTCGAGAATGTCATAGAGCGAACGCGCGGCAAGATCGAATTGCAGTAATTTGCTAAAACGCTCGTACGGCAAATAACAACGCTCCACCGCCATCGGTTCGCCGTTGGCGAGACGCACGCGCTTTAATAAAATCACTTGCGCGCCGACGGGCAAATCCAATTGCGCCGAAACCGCCGCGTCGGCGATTTCGCTTTTGAACGCGAGAATGTGCGAAGAGGGCGTCAAACCGCGCGCGCGCATTTCTTCGGTAAAGGACATGAAACCCATGACTTGGGCTTGCTTGTGGATGCGGACGTGCGCGACGATGGTGCCGCGGCCGCGTTGACGCATGAGCAGTCCTTCGTCCACCAATTCGTCCACCGCCGCGCGCAGGGTCATGCGGCTGACGCGCAGCGCGTCGGCGAGCTCGCGTTCGCCCGGAATCACGTCGCCCAGATGCAGCTTGCCCTGTTCGATTTCGCGGCGCAGCTGCGCCGCGATTTGTTTGAAAATGGGCGTAGCGCTGCGGCGATTGACGCGCAAATTGGATAATTGGTCTAGACCGACTGCGGAGGGCAGCGCGGCGGCGGCGACAGGTTGCATAATGCGAAAAAATAGGCGGAAATTCGCTGTGAAATCGGGATGACGAAACGGCGTACAAGAGGATTAGACAACTGGTCTATACCAGAAGTATAATGGCGGCGCGCGCATTTGTCAAGCGGAATTTTTGCGGCGGCGGCAAGCCCTGACGTTTTCGGAAACGTTTGGGGTTTTGACCGACGCGTTTTTCAAACGAGGTCAATCGTCGTACAGACGCGCAAACGCGCTCTGTTCGCGAAAGCGGCGCGCAATGGTTTCCCATTCCGCCGTCAGCGCGTCAATGGATGCGCCGGCAGCCAAACCGCGGCGCACGCGCGCCTCGCCGGCGAGCAAATCGAGATGCGGCGCCGCGCCTTCCCAACTCGCGGCGAGAAACTCAAAACGTTCGGGGTTTTGCGCGCGGCACGCGGCGAGAACCTGCAGACCGACGTACACGGGGCGCAAGGCGCTGCGGTCGGCGACATGAATTTGCACGCCGCCGCATTTCACGCCGCGATGTTTGGAATCGGTCGGCGTAAAGGCGTGCGCGCGAAAATGTACGCCGGGCAGATGCAATTGATTCAACGTTTGCGCGAGCGCGTAACCGTCCAACCACGGCGCGCCGCAAACTTCAAACGGCAGCGCGGTCCCGCGGCCCTCTGAAAGATTCGTGCCTTCGAGCAAGCACATGCCGGGATAAACGAGCGTCGTTTCAAAACGCGGCATCCCCGGCGAAAGCGGAAGCCAGGGCAAACCTGTTTCGTCAAACCACATGCGGCGTTTCCAACCGCGCAGCGGAACGACGTGCAATTCGACGCTGCGATAGCGCGTGCGCGCCATGAAACGCGCAAGCTCGCCCGGCGTCATGCCGTGACGAATTGGCACGGCAAGCTGACCGATAAACGATTCGAGTCCGGCGTCCACAAGCGGGCCTTCGATTTGAACGCCGTTGAGCGGATTCGGACGATCCAACACGATAACGGGTTTGCCAAATTTTTCCGCCGCGCGCAAAATATAGTCGAGCGTGCTGATAAAGGTGTAAAAGCGCGCGCCGACATCTTGCATGTCAAACGCCAATACGTCCACCTCTTGGAGCATGGCGGCGGTGGGTTCTTTGGTCTTGCCGTATAAACTATACACGGGCAGACCGGTGCGCGCGTCGCGCGCGTCGTCAATCGCGACTGCGTCCGCGCCCGCGCCGTCGAAACCGTGTTCGGGCCCAAACAACGCGGTCACGCGCACGCGCGCTTGGCGCAACGCGTCCACGCTCGATGTAAAATCGGGCGTCACGGCTGCCGCGTGCGTGACCAAACCGACGCGTCGTCCGCGCAAGATGTTTTGCTGTTCGCGCAAAAAAGATACCAAGCCGATTTCAATCACGGCAATCGCCTCCGGCCAAAACTTGATTCACGTTACTTGAGGACTCGCTTCATGTCAAACGCTGCGTTTGCGCTTCCGCTCACTGAAACCAATAATCCGCGCACGACGGAAATTGACCGTCTCTCGACGCGCGCGATTGTGGAACTGATTAACGTCGAAGACCAGATGGCGGTGGACGCCGTCCGCGCGGAACTGGATCGCATTGCCGCCGCGGCGGATGCGATTTACGAACGTCTAAAGCAGGGCGGACGCTTGATTTATGTGGGCGCGGGCACTTCGGGCAGATTGGGCGTAGTGGACGCGAGCGAGATGCCGCCGACGTACAATGTGCCGCATGGCGTCGTAATCGGGCTCATCGCGGGCGGCGAGCAAGCCATGTTTCATTCCGTCGAAGGCGCCGAAGACCGCGCCGAATTGGGCGGCGCCGATATCGCGCGTTTGAACGTTGACGCGCGCGATGCGGTGTTGGGCATTGCCGCCAGCGGACGCACGCCGTATGTCATTGGCGCGCTGCGCGAAGCGAAAACGCGCGGCGCGCTCACGCTCAGTTTTGCTTGCACCTATCCCGCGCCGCTTCACGCCGCCGCCGATTTGTATATCGCGCCATTGACCGGTCCCGAAGCGGTGGAAGGTTCGACGCGCATGAAAGCCGGCACGGCGACGAAATTGGTCTTGAACATGCTCAGTACGACAGTGATGATCAAACTCGGCAAAACGTACGGCAATCTCATGGTGGATTTGCAGCCGACGAATCAAAAATTGCGCGAACGCGCGCGGCGCATTGTGGAACGCGCGACCGGTTTGAATGTCGCCGACGCGCAAGCGCTCTTTGACGCGTGCGGCGACGTCAAGACCGCGCTTGTGGCGCATCATGCGCGCGTGTCGCCCGCGGCGGCGCGCGAACGCTTGGCGCGCGCGCAAGGTTCGGTGCGGCGCGCGTTGGAGCAAACGGAATGATTCTGGGCATTGATGGCGGCGGCACGCGTACGCGCGCGGCGCTCGCCGATTTGGACGGGACGATTCTCGCCCGCGGCGAAGCGGCGACTTCGAATCCCTTGACGCACGGCACAGCCGCCGCGCAGCGCGAGTTAGAGACGGCGATTGCGCGCGCCTTTGAACAAGCCGGACTGCCGCGCGCGCGCGTGGACGCAATGTGCATGGGTTTGGGCGGCGCGAGTCAGGCGCGCGAACGGCAAACGTTGGCGGCGTGGGCGCAGGCGCATTTGGCGGAACGCGTTATCGTGGTGCATGACGGGGAAATCGCGCTGGCGGCAGGCACGCCCGACAATTGGGGCATCGCGGTCATTGCCGGCACGGGTTCGCTGCAATGGGGACGCAATCGCGCGGGCGATACGGCGCGCGCGGGCGGTTGGGGGTATCTCTTGGGCGACGAGGGCAGCGCGTACGACATTGCGCGGCAGGCGCTGCGCGCGGCGACGCAATGCGCGGATGGCCGCGGCGAAAAAACGGAATTGCTCGCGGCGATTTTGGATTTTTGGAAATTGTCCGCGCCCGCCGATTTAATGTCTTGGATTTATCGCGCCGATTTGTCGCCGCGCGAATTCGGACAGCTCGCGCCGCTCGTGACGCAGTGCGCGGCGCGCGGCGACGCGGTGGCGCTGCGTCTGTTTGACGACGGGGCGGACGTCTTGGCGCGCGGCGTGGCGGCGGTGCAGCGCGCGTTGGGTTTCGCGGGCGCGGAATTTCCGTTGGCGTTGACCGGCGGTTTTTTGTTGGGCGCGGCAGCGTATCGTGAAAAATTTTTGCGCGCGGCGGCGCGGCATTGCCGCGCCGCGCCGATTGAATTGGTTTATGAACCCGCGCTGGGCGCGGTGCGTTTGGCGCGCGCGGCGCTCGCGCAGAAAAAATTTGCTTAACGAATCAGCGCGTCGAGGAGTTTGACGATTTCGATGGCGGCGTCGGGCCGCGCGACGCGACGCGCGTTGGCTTGCATCTGCGCGATGGCGGGGTTGTCGGGTTTGAGCCATTCGCGCACGAGATTGACAATCGCTTCGGGCGCGGCGCGTAAAACGCCTACGCCGCTTTGTTCCACAAACGTTACGTTGCCTTCTTCTTGGCCCGGCAAGTTGCCGCTCAAAATCAGCGGCTTGCCCGCCGCCAACGCTTCCATGATGGTGCCCGGACCCGCTTTGGTGACGACTATGTCGCTCGCGCGCAGCCAAGCGGGCATATTGTTCACAAAACCCTGTATGTTGACCGGGACGCGCCACGTATCATGTTCCAACTGCGCGCGCAGTTTTTCATTGCGCCCGGCGATAATGACCAGTTGAATGGGCAGCTGCGCCGCGTCCAACGCGCGCGCAATCGCGCGCAGCGGCCCCATGCCTTCGCCGCCGCCGATCAATAAAAGCGTGAACGTTTCGGGCAGCAAACCCAAACGCGCGCGCAGGGCGCGCGGCGTTTCGATTGGCGCGGCAATTTGATTCGCGCTTGGTCCAGCGGTCTGTTCTGCCAGCTGCGACGCGGCGAATTGCGGCGCAAACTGTAACGCGATCGGCTGTCCGACCACGCGCATTCGCTCCGGCGGGAAACCCCAGCGTACGCCGCAGTCAAAGGCGCCTTGCGTTGGTACCGTCACCAAATCTGCGGCGGCGGAAAACCACATGCCATGCACGTCAAATAAATCGGTGACGACCGTCGCAAATGGAACGTACGGATTCCATGCTTTGAGCGCGTTGCAGGGCGCGCGATTGATGAGCGGATGAACGCTGACGACCAAATCCGGCTGCCGCGCGCGAATGACGCGCGCGCAGCCGCGCCGCAGCAGCGCGTCGTCCATCGCCGCCGAAGACGGTAACGTCAAACGCGAATTGCTGGAATGAAACAAGCCGCCCCACAATTGCGGCGTATAGGTGGTCAGCGGAAAATAGGTCGCGGGAATTTGGCTCAACGGAAACGGCGCACATTCTTTGAACCCATCCACCTTGCTGATTTCGTAGCGGGTGGGAAATTGGAAATGAAACGCTTCGGTGAGCGCGTTGGCGGCGGCGCGGTGTCCGCCGCCGGTATCGGAAAAGAAAATTAAAACGCGTCGTAGCGCCATACTGCATTCAAAAAGGGGATTGGAATTGCGGCAAGGTCAGGACGACAAGCGGGTCGGCGGTTCCACTTTCTCCGACGCGGTTTTGTGATTGGAATTGGGTACGTCGGCTGACGCTTGATTCGACGGCGCGTTTGGCGTTTGAGCCGACGCAACCGTTTCAACGGACAGCGCCGGGTCTGTCAGCGCGTTGGTCTCTTGAACCATCGCAACCGTTTCAACGGACAGCGCCGGGTCCGTCAGCGCGTTGGTCTCTTGAACCATCGTAACCGTTTCGCCGGGCAGCGGAATGGGTTGCGAGTGAAAAGGCGCGGGCGGCGGTTGTGGAAAATGCCGCACGTACCACCAATTTAATGCCGCAATCGGAATTAAAATCGCGCCCAAGCCGGTAACAATTTGGGCAATGCCAAACACTTCGGCGAGACCGCCTGCCGCCAGCAAAAGCGGAATGCTCAACGCGTTAGCGAGCGTGAGCTGTACGGTCAAGACGCGGCCGCGAATTTCGTCCGTCGCTTGTTCTTGGATGGTCGTTTGCGCGGGAATCAGTACGAACGCCAAACCGATGCCCGCGAGCGGCGATAAAATGCCGATGAGCCAGACCGCCGTAAACTGAATGCCCGCGAGATTAAAAGTTGTCGTGGTCGCTTCTCTGCCGCTGAAACCTAACATGCCCAAACCCATCAAGCCGAGCGCCATGCAAAACATGCCCAGCAGCGGCAAAAGAAAACGCGGCACGCGGGGGCCCAACCGCACCACGAATAAACTGGCAATGACGATGCCGATGCCTGCTGGCGAAAAGACATACACCGCATCTTCGGTTTGCATGCCGAGAACGCGCGACGCATAGCCCGGCGCCTGTTCGCCCAAAACGGATACAATCGTGAACACGAGCGCGAATTGCAGGACGGCGACGAGCAATGGTTTTTTGTCAATGACGTACTGCCAGCCCTCGCCGATTTCGTGCCACCCTTTGCGAATGGCGGATTGCGCCACCGCTGCCGCGTCGGCGTCGTTCTCGCGCCGCTTGACCGCGTCGGCAGGCAGCAGCGCCAAGAGACCTGTGGCGAGCGCGTAAAAAACGGCGAGCGAAACGAACGCGCCAAAAATGCCGAACGACTTTACCGCAATCGGCACGTACACAATGAGCGCGACGACTTGGATGGCGACGACGGTGAGCGTAAAGAGCGAATTGGCGGCGAGCAAATTTTCACGTTTGACGAGCAAGGGAATCATCGCGCCTTCGGCGGGGGAAAAAAATTGGCCGATGGCGGAAGTGATAAAAATGGTGATATACACCAGTCCGACAAACGCGAGCGGGTCAATGCCGCGATTGATGCCGAGATATGCCAGAAACGCGAGCATGGCTTGACTGGCGATGCGCGCCAGATTGGATACGACCAAAATAGTTTTCTTGGAAACGCGGTCCAGGACGACGCCGGCGATGGGGCCAAAAATGACGGCGGGTAGACTGAATGCGACAATGACGCCAGCCGTTTGAAGGGAGGATTGGTTGACTTCTTCAATCAGAATCAGAGCCAGCAAGAGCAAGCTCTGAAGCGCCATGAGCGAGAAAATTTGAGCAATCCAAAGTTTCAAAAAGTTGAGATTGCGGAGGACGGGCAGATAACCCTGAGCTTGATTCATTCCGTTGGTCCAATGCGAGATTCGTTCGACAAGGCATTTGCCGTGTGGTCGGCGGCGCGCGGTTGACGCGTCACAAATTTCTTTACGCGTTTTTCAAATTCGCGGCGCGGCAATAGGACGCGATGTTGGCAGGTATTACACACCATGCCAATATCCGCGCCGAGCCGCACGACCGTCCATTCATATCCGCCGCACGGGTGCGGTTTGCGTAGACGCACCACATCCTGTAACGCTATATCCAGAGGCATACGCAAGGCGATTATAGCATAGTTGCGCTTTTGCCTGCCGTAACGCCGCGCCAAAATAATTCGTAGATTCGCATGTATAATAGATTCCACAACCACAAGGAGAATCCGTGTCCGAAAATCAATCTTTTACAGAAAATCAAGCCGCGAATGAAAATCAAGCGCCGCTTGAAAATCAACCGGCGGCGGAAAATGTAACGCCGTCCGCGATGGAATCCAATCTGCCCGTACCCGCGCCGGTCACGCCCGCCGCGCCGCCGCCCGTTATCGCGCCGCCCGTGGCAACAACCGCCGCGCCGCGCAGTCGTCCGTTTGGCGTGACGCTCATTGCCATTCTCGCCGTGATTGAAGGGCTCGGCGGCTTTTGCGCGGGCGTTTTTATCTTGACGGTGGGCGGCGTTCTCGCCGTGATTCCGAGCGGCTTTACGCAAATTCTCGCCATTTTGGCGTGTCTCGGCGGTTTGCTGGTGATCATTGGGCCCCTGCTGCATCTCATTTTTGCCTACGGCGCGTGGAATTTACGCAAGTGGGCTTGGACGCTGGGCGTTATCGCGACGAGTTTTTCGATTCTCGGCGTCGCGCTCGGTCTCGTCGCCACTGGCGGCGCGGCGCTCTGGGCAATCGTAACCAACGCGCTGCTGCCGATTGTGATTCTGGCGTATTTGCTTACGCCGAACATACGCAAAGCGTTTAACGCCTAATCAGAGCGCAGGGATGAAGCGTTAGTTCAACGTTTCATCCTTGCGCCGTTTTTTACCATGCTTCTCACGCAGCTTGCGCTCTCGCATTTTCGCAATTACGCGCATCTCGAAATTGATTTTGCGCGCGGCATTACTTTATTGCAGGGCAACAACGCGCAGGGCAAAACGAATCTGCTTGAAGCGATTTTTTTCCTCGCCACCGCGCGCTCGTCGCACGCGAGCGCGGAGCGCGAGTTGATTCACTTTGGCGCGGCGACAGAGCCGATTCCCTTTGCGCGGCTGCAAGCGCGCGTCGAACGCGGCGGCGGGCAAACGACGGAATTGGAAATTGTTCTCGTGACGAGCCAAGAGCGCGATTTGAGCGCGGCGCGCGGAAACGCGTTCGCTCGCGTAAGCAAACGCATCAAGGTCAATGGCGTCAATCGCCGCGCGCTCGAACTTTTGGGCAATCTCAACGTCGTTTTATTTTTGCCCGAAGATTTGGATATCGTGTTTGGTTCCCCCGGCGACCGGCGGCGGTACCTCGATACCACGCTGTCGCAAATTGACGCCAAGTATTCGCGCGCGCTGTCGCAATACGCGCACGTGGTCGAGCAGCGCAACGCATTGCTAAAAGAATTTCGCGAGCGCGCGTTCAATGCGGCGGAACTGGAACCGTGGAACGATAAATTGGTCGAAAACGGCGCGTATCTGATGGCGCGCCGCGCGCAAGCGGTGGCGACCTATAACGAACTGCTCGCCGAAATCCATCCGCGTCTCGCCGCCGACCATAAAATCCTCACCCTGCATTATCAGCCGACGATTCCGCTCGACGCGTTCGCGCAACCTGAAACGAGACAATTGGGTTTGGGCATTGCGCCGTCCGTCGCGCCGCTCGCGCAAATCAGCGCGGCGTTCAGACAACAACTCGCGGCTTTACGAACCAAAGAAGTGGGCGCGGCTTTGACGCTCGTCGGGCCGCATCGCGACGATTTGCGTTTCACGATTGACGACGTGGACATGACCACCTATGCCTCGCGCGGACAGGGGCGCACGATTGCGGTGGCGCTGAAACTCGCGGAAATTGCATTGATGCGCGCGGAAACGGGCGAAGAACCCGTACTGCTTTTGGACGACGTAATGTCTGAACTGGACAAGCCGCGCCGCGCCGCGCTCTCGCACGCGATTCTGCATGCGAACCAAGCCATTGTCAGCGCGACGGATTTGGATGATTTCACGGACGAGTTTTTGGCGCGGGCGAAGGTTTTGAAGGTGAGTGAGGGCCGCGTTCAAGCAAGCGAGATAAAAGTTGATGCGATTGAGGAAAAAAGTCAAACGCAAGACAAAGCGCCATTTTAACAAGAACCCCCTACATTCCCTTTATGGGAGTATAATCAGGTTAAGGACTTTTGGCGCTTGCCTCTGCTTCTGGTTGAACCCCCAAGACGCTTTGGTCCGATTTTCAGGAGGAGGATTTTATGAGAACCAATTCGCGCGCTTGGGCGCGTACAAGTTTGACGGTGTTGGCTATTGTAGGCGTAATCGCGATGATTGTGGCGTGCGGCGGAACGGCGCCCACTGCCGCGCCGCCTACCGCGGCGACTGCCGCAACGTCCGTTCCCGCCGCGACCACCGCTTCCGGCGGCGGCGCGCCGGTCGAACTGACCTTCTTTTATCCCGTTGCGGTCCCGGGTCCGATAACTCAAATCATTGACGGTTACATCAAACAGTTTGAAGCGCAAAATCCGAATATCAAAGTGAATGCCGTGCTGTCGGGCGGCTATGGCGATACAATGACCAAGATTCAGACGACCATCAAAGGCGGCGGAACGCCGCCCGATGTCGCCGTGCTCTTGTCCACCGATTTGTATTCGCTCACCGACGCGGACGCGATTCAGCCGCTTGACGATTTTGTAAAAGCGGCGGGCGGCGATTCCTACACGAGCGATTTCCAAGACGCGTTCCTTGCCAACAGTAACTATCAAGGTCACATCTGGAGTTTGCCGTTCCAACGCTCGACGCCGGTGTTGTACTATAACAAAGACTTGTACAAAGCGGCAGGGCTTGATCCCGAAAAACCGCCCGCGAATTATCAAGAGCTCGTGGACGCCGCCAAAAAACTTACCAAGCCCGACGGCTCGCAGTGGGGCATTGAGATTTCGTCCGATGGCATTCCTTATTGGCTTTTCCAATCGTTCGTTATCGGCAACGGCGGGAACGTGGTGACGCCGGGTGTCGCGAACAAAGTCAACTTTAACGGGCCCGATGTGGTGTCGGCGTTACAAGACCAAGCCGCGTTGGCATTGACGGATAAAGTAGAGCCGCCCGGTATTCTCGCATGGGCGAATATGCCAACCGATTTTGTGAATGGCAAAACGGCGATGATTTATCACAGCAGCGGCTCGCTCGCCAACATCTTGAAACAGGCCAAATTCCCGGTCGGCGTTTCGTTCCCCGTCGGCGAAAAAGGTTATGGTGCGCCCACCGGCGGCGGCAATCTGTACATGCTAAAAAATATCCCCGCCGAACATCAAGCGGCTGCGTGGAAATTTATCCAATTCATGACCTCGCCGGAAATCCAAGCCGATTGGAGCAAAAATACCGGTTACATCGCCTCGCGCAAATCAGCGTACGATACGCAGCTGATGAAAGATTACATCGCGCAGACGCCGCAAGCGGCAGTTGGACGCGATTTTCTGAAATATGCCAAAGCGGAATTGGCGACGCACAATAACGCCCAAGTGCAAAAAATTTTGGGCGATGCGGTGCAGTCTGTATTGACGGGTAAAGCCGACGCCAAGACCGCGCTCGACAACGCGCAAAAACAAGCGGACGCGCTCTTGGCGCAATTCCCGAATTGAAATGACGTCGAATTCAACCTCGACCCAAAACGTGCGGCGGTCCCGATTCGGGACCGCCGCATTGCCATACTTGCTCGTTTTTCCCACGCTGTTCTTTGTCGTGGTTTTTACGGTTATGCCGCTGCTGCGCGTAATTTATGACAGCTTGTTTTTGTCCAATCAAGCGGTCCAAGTTCCACAATTCATCGGCGCGGGAAATTACGTCGCGCTCTTTCAAGACGAGGCGTTTCGGCAGGTACTGTTGAATACCTTTGTGTATGGCATCGCGACGGTGCCGATCAGCATCGTTCTCGCGTTGACGCTGGCGATTTTGCTGAACCAGAAAATCCGCGCGCTCGGCTTGTATCGTCTCGCCTTTTTTTATCCCGTGATTTTGCCAATGGTCAGCGCCGCGTCCATTTGGCTTTTCATGTTCACGCCCGACTATGGGCTTGTGAATATTTTTTTCAAAACGCTGCATCTGCCGAATCTAAATTGGCTCGGCGAACCCGCGCTCGCGCTGCCCGCGTTGATGATTGTGGGCATTTGGAAACAGACTGGCTATTTCATGATTTTTTATTTGGCGGGCTTGCAAGCGTTGCCGCAAGATGTGTACGAAGCGGCGCAACTCGACGGCGCGGGGCCCTTTGCCCAAGCGCGCTATTTGACTCTGCCCCTGTTGACCGCCACGACGCTTTTTGTTACGACCATCGCCGTCATCAATGCGTTTCAAACGGTGGACCAAGTTTATATTATGACGGGCGGCGGGCCCAACAACGCGACGGACATGCTGCTGTTCAACTTGTGGCAGACGTTGTTTAGTTTCTTTGACGTCGGACGCGCCAATGCCATCAGCGTAATTTTGATTGCGGCGCTGCTCCTCTTTACCATCACGAATTTCTTGTACAGTGAACGGCGCACCGCGTACGACCAATGAATCCTTACGTCAAACGGCGAATGAACCCGACATGCGAAAAAAACTATTGAATTGGTTGAGCGTGATTGCGCTGGGCATTGTCGCCCTAATGTGGGCGGTTCCAATTCTCTGGACGTTCGCCGTTTCGCTGCATCCGCCGGATGAAGCGCTCAGCGCGGACAATGTTTGGTTCGGCTCGCACCTTACGCTTGAAAATTATGCGAATGCGTTCGACATTGCGCCATTCGGCGCGTACTATCTGAACACGATTCTGATTGTGGGCGGCATTCTGGTTGTGCAACTCATCACCAGTTCTCTGGCGGGGTACGCGCTCGCGCGCTATCGGTTTCGCGGCCAAAACGTCATTTTCTTTGTCATTCTCTTGCAGCTGTTGGTGCCCATCAGCACGCTCATCGTGCCAAATTATGCGACGATTCGAGAACTGCATTTATTCGATACGCTGCTCGCGGTTATGGTGCCATATTTCGGTTCGGCGTTCGGCACATTTTTGATGCGGCAAACGTTCAAAGGCGTGCCGCGCGATTTGGACGATGCCGCGCGCATGGACGGCGCGAATTGGCTGCAAACGTTGTGGAACGTGTACATTCCTCCCGCGCGTCCCGCGCTGATCGCGTTTTCGTTGGCGTCCATCAGTTTTCACTGGAACGATTTTTTGTGGCCCCTCGTCGTAACCAACAGTCAAGCCAGCCGTCCGCTTACGGTCGGGTTAGCGATTTTTACACAGTTGGGCGAAATCGGCGCGCAGTGGCCCCTCGTCACCGCCGGCACGGTCATTGTCATTGGTCCGCTGCTGCTTCTCTTTCTCGTCTTTCAACGCTTTTTTATCGAGAGTTTTCTCCATTCGGGAATCAAATGAATTGATCGGGGCGCGAAGCAAGTTGAAACAAAACGGGCGAGTGAATCGAATCACTCGCCCGTCCAATAACTCTACCAACCCAACTCTGCATTTTGCCTCACGCTCTCACACAAATTCATACACCGGCGCTTGCATCATGCGTTTGGGTTTTCTTTGTTCCCACACCAACTCCTGTAGATGTTCCACGGTGTGAGGAGAAAATAACTGCTCGCCTGTTTCTGTGTTCACGCGCGCAGGAACATTTTCAATGACAATGAGTTGTCCATTGACTTGGTGTACGTCACTTTTTGCTCTCGCAACCTTACCATTTGAAATAGACCTCTTGCCCTTTGCGTCGCCTCACTGTAAATCCTGCGTGCGAAACGCGGATAACTGTGTCCATCCGTTTTGCTTTCGTATCCAACTCTGAATGATTCAATATGCGGCGAGCGAAAACTGCCACTTCATCTTTGCTAACTGCAAGGCACGCCAGACAATATTTGGGGTGGCAAAACTTGCGGTCATCAAATCCCAAATCGCGTGTGAAAAATGTCGTGTCACGAAGCGTATGCAAAAAGGGAATGATTTCGTCGTCCTTCATCCCCTTTCGCCCAACATTCACTCCAATTTGATTCACCGAGATTCCCCAAGCCAACAGCTGGCTGCGTTGGTCGGCAGGCACATTTTCGTCAAGGATATTCATGCCGCGCTTGGCTCCAATGCAAATTCGTCAGCGTGTTTGAAAAATGCCTCGCTCGAAAGAGTTACAGCTTCCCTGATTGCCTCTTTCGAAATGCTGTTATGCCATTGCTCGATAATGGTTTCCCATGCCATTCCCTCTGCCACCATGTCCAGCACATCCGAAACAAAAATACGCGTACCCCGAAAAGTCGGTTTGCCGTGACAAATTTCGGGGTCGGCTACGATGAAACGTCCAAGTAATTTTGCCTGTGATTTCTTGTTCATATCAAATTCCCTCGATGCGGAAACTTTTTAGCTGTTGGCGCTGCTACGAGTCTCTTGTCGCCGCATTACTTTGGAATTCTATGCTATATTCTCGTAACTGACAATCGCGTTTTACTTTGGCGGATCTCCCTTGCTCAAAATCCCAATCAATCCCGTCAACCCCAACGTATAACTCTGCCAACCCAAGCCCACAATTTGCCCCACGCACACTGCCGCTAACACAGAGCGATGGCGAAATTCCTCGCGTTTGTGGACGTTCGACAAATGCACTTCGATACACGGTTTCTCGATTGCCGCGATTGCGTCGCGCAGCGCGTAGGAATAATGCGTGAACGCGCCGGGATTGATGAGAACGCCGTGCGCCCACGTCCGCGCCTCATGCAGCGCGTCAATCAACGCGCCCTCGTGATTCGATTGCACAATGCGGAGTTCGACATCATTTTCGCGCGCAAGCGCTTGCAGCATTGCGTTAATGTCGTCGAGCGTTTCCTTGCCGTACACTTCGGGTTCGCGCAAGCCGAGCAGATTGAGATTGGGCCCGTGAAGGATGAGGATATTCATTTTTGATTTTCAATTTTCGATTTTAGAATTTCGATTTGACGCTGCCGCGCGTCCAAATCGAAAATCGAAATTCTAAATTCTAAAATTTGGACTCAATAGGATTCTTGCAGCGCTCGCGTCACCTGTTCTTCCGCCACGTTCTCGGCGATGCCCACGCTGCCGATTTCGTACGGGAGCACAAAGCGCATGCGTTTATTTTTTACTTTTTTGTCCGCGCCCATCGCGGCAATGATTTGTTCCGGCGAAAACGCGCGCGGCACGCGCGTCGGCAATTCATATTTTTCCAACAACGCCAAAATTTCATCGCGCGTTTGCGGCGAACACCAATTCAAATTGGCGGCGAGGCGCGCCGCGCACGCCATACCCATCGCCACCGCGTAACCGTGCCGCATTTGAAAATTTGCCCGCGTTTCGATGGCTTGGCCAAACGTATGCCCCAAATTCAAATGCGCGCGCTCGTTTTCCTCGAACGGGTCGCGCTCGACGATTGCGATTTTCACCTGCAACGCTTGCGCCAACAATTCGTCGTCGAGCGCGCGCGTTTTCAGCGCGTCAAACAAATCCGCGTCGCCGATGACGCCGTGTTTGATGACCTCCGCCATGCCCGCGCGATATTCTTCCGGCGGCAAAGTATCGAGCGCGTTCAAATCCGCAAGCACGCCGAGCGGAAACTTGAACGCGCCGACGAGATTTTTGCCGGCGGGATGATCCACCGCCACTTTGCCGCCGACGCTCGAATCCACCATCGCCAGCAGCGTGGTCGGGATTTGCACGAACGGCACGCCGCGTAAAAAAGTCGCCGCCGCGAAACCCGCCGTGTCGCCAATCACGCCGCCGCCCAACGCGAAAATCGCCGAGCGCCGTTCGAGTTTCGCCGCAATGAATTGGTCGTACAGCGCGCGCACCGTGTCGAGATTCTTGTGCGTTTCGCCGTCGGGCATTTCAACGACGACCGGTTCCAAGCCGACGCGTTCCAACGCTTGAACCACGCGTTCGCCGTACAGCGCGCGCACCGTCGGATTGGTGACGAGCGCGCACGTTTGCGCCAACGAAAACGTTTTCAAAAAATCGCCCGTCTGTGCGAGCAGGTCGCGTCCGAGATACAGCGCGTACGCGCCGTCGGGCGTTTTGACGGACAGCGCGCGCGGCGCCAAGCGCGCCAAAAGCGCCCGCGCGATTTGTTCGGGCGTTTGCCCAGCGGTTTCCAGATGCAGCGGAATTTGCGCGTACGCGTCGCGCCGCGCGTTCAGCAGCGTTTCAATTTGCGCGCGTTTATCGCCGCGCAGCAAGGGGCGTTCGTCGTCGTCGTCCAAGCGCCGCAAAATTTCATCCACGCTCGCGTCGAGACAAATCACGTACGCCGCCGCGAACGCGCGCCGATTCGCTTCATTCACCAGCGCGCCGCCTCCCGTCGCAATCACGAGCTTTTCTCCCGCCGCGAGTTCGCGGCACAGCGCGCTTTCCAATGCGCGGAAAAAGGGTTCGCCCTTGACGGAAAAAATTTCCGCAATCGTCATGCCTTCGCGCGCTTGGAGCCAAGTGTCCATGTCCACAAATTCGCGGTCCAGCATTTGCGCGAGCGCGCGCCCGACGGACGTTTTGCCCGTGCCCATGAAACCTGTCAAAACGATATTGCGCTGATTCATGTTATGCAAAAGCCGCGCGAAACGACGCCCAGAAAAAAGAGTTCGCGTTTGGTTTGCGCCGCTTGGATCAAGAGAGCGCCGGCAGAATCGGATTCCAGGCGGCGTAATGCGCTTGCATTTCGCGCAAACTATCGCCGCCGAATTTTTCGAGCATGGCGTCGGCGAGGACGAGACACACCATCGCTTCGGCGATGACGCACGCGCGCGGAATATGTACAAAATCCGAACGCTGATAAATCATTTGCGCGGGTTCGCGCGTCGTCACGTCAATCGAACGCAGCGGCGTCAGCGTCGTCGCAATCGGTTTCAACGCCGCGCGCAGCACGAGCGGTTCGCCGTTCGTCAAACCGCCTTCGAGTCCGCCCGCGCGATTCGTTTCCCGAAACAATTTGCCGTCGCGCGTAAAAATTTCGTCTTGCGCTTTGGTTCCGAGTTTGCGCGCGTTCTCGAACGCGCTGCCGATTTCGACGCCTTTGACGGAATGGATGGACATGAGCGCTTGCGCCAAACGGCCGTCCAATTTGCGGTCCCAATGCACGTGCGAACCGAGACCGACCGGCACATTCAGCGCGACGGTTTCAATGACGCCGCCGCCGGTCTGTTTCGCCTGCATGATGGCGTAAATACGTTGACGTATTCGTTCCGCGCTGGGCGCGTCGTACACGCGCACGTCGCTCTCCTCCGCGCGCGCAAAGCGCTCACGGTACGGCATGTCGTCGAGGTCTGCAAGCTCGCCGCCGATTTCCGTCACGTAACTGCCGACGACGATATGGAATTGCGCGAGCAATTGACGCGCGAGCGAACCCGCCGCGACGCGCATCGCCGTTTCGCGCGCGCTCGCGCGTTCGCCCACCATCCGCAAATCGTCCAACGCGTATTTCGTCGCGCCCGCGAGGTCGGCGTGGCCCGGACGCGGAATCGTTTGCGGCGGAACCGTTTTGTCCTTCCAATTTTTGTAATCGAGATTTTCGACCAAGATGCCGACGGGCGCGCCAATCGTTTTGTCGTTCACGACGCCGCCCGTAATTTGCGCGCGGTCTTGTTCGATTTTCATGCGCGCGCCGGAACCGTATCCCGTTTGGCGGCGGCGCAAATCGTTATTGATTTCGTCAATCGAGACGGGCAAACCCGCGGGCAGCCCTTCGACGATGACGGATAATGCGGGCCCATGCGATTCGCCCGCCGTTAAAAAGCGTAACATTGCATCTCGTGTCGCGCGCATGGCGTATTGCCGTCGGGCAATACGCGGCGCGCCTCTTGGCGCCAATCTCGCGCTGCGTCCAGCCAATTCAAGCATCGCCACGCGATTTCGCGTTTCAATCTTTTGGCGCGTAACTTGGCAATCCGCGTTATTGGTTTGTGGACGCGCGCGAAATTTCGCGCAGCGCGTTCGCCGCCGCGTCGCGCATCACGCGCACGGGCGCGCGTTGTCCCGTCCACAATTCAAACGCGCGCGCGCCTTGATACACCAGCATTTCCAAACCCCCGATCGCGCGCGCGCCGTGCTGCCGCGCGTCGCGCAAAAATTGGGTCGCGGGCGGATTGTACACGAGGTCGAACGCAATCGCATGTTTGGCAAAGACAAAATCGCGCGGCGCGGGCGAAGCGTCCGCCTGCGGCGCCATGCCTACGGAAGTCGCGTTGATGATGAGCTGCGTTTGCGCGAGCGCGTCCCAATCGTTGAGGGCGAGCGCGAGAAAAGGAAATTTTTTGTTCAAGCGATCGGCGAGGGCGACGCTGCGCGTGAGCGTGCGATTCAAAAATATAATTTCGCGCACGTCCGCTTGCGCCAACGCAAAAGCCGCCGCCGCCGCCGCGCCGCCCGCGCCAAAAATGGCGACGCGCGCGCCTTGCGGATTGACGCGCCGCACGCGCAGCGCCTGCAAAAAACCGTACGCGTCGGTGTTGTCGCCAATCAGTTTGCCGTCTTGTTTGAGAATCGTATTCACCGCGCCGATTTCGCGCGCGCGCGCGGTCAATTCGTCCAAATGCGGCATGATGGTTTGCTTGTGCGGCACCGTCACATTCGCGCCGAGACAATGCGGCGCGCGCAGCGCCAAAATCATTTCGCGCATTTTCGCGGGCGGCATGGGATTTTTGATATAGCGAATCGCGTAGAGCCCACGCGCGTGCAGCGCCGCATTTTGCATCGCGGGCGAAACCGAATGGCTGAGCGGATAACCGAGCAGATAAAGATATTTCATGGCGTGCGCGGTTTCATTGTCTTGATTATTTTTGAAAAACCCAAGCTTGGCAAATGGCGCGCGTTCATTCCGACGCGGCGCGCAGATTCAACAGGCGCAGCGCGTTGGCGACGACGACCAGCGTGCTGCCTTCGTGAAACACAATCGCAATGCCGATGCTCACGATGCCGGTGAGCGTCGCGCCGATGAGCAGCGCAATGACGCCGAGCGCGATGGCGAGATTTTGCAAAATGACGCGCCGCGTCGCGCGGCCCAATGCCACCGCGAACGGCAGTTTCGACAAATCATCCGCCATCAACGCGACGTCGGCGGTTTCCAACGCGACGTCGGTCCCCGCGCCGCCCATCGCAATGCCCACCGTCGCGTGCGCCAACGCGGGCGCGTCGTTCACGCCGTCGCCCACCATGCCCACTTGCTGGTACTCGTTCGTCAGCTCGCGGATCGCCGTCAATTTATCTTCGGGCAGCAAATCGGCGCGCACATCGGTCAAACCAACTTGTTTTGCGATTGCTTCTGCCACGCGCGCGTTATCGCCCGTGAGCATGATCGTGTGCGCGATGCCGTTCGCGTGCAAGGCGCGCAGCGCGGCTTGCGCGTCCGCGCGCAGCGTATCGGCGACGCCCAACGCGCCGACCAATTTTCCATCCGCCGCGACGAGAATCAACGTTTTCCCCGCCGCTTGCAGCGCCTGAATTTGCCGCGTCGCCGCGGCGGTAACGACAACGTTATTTTCCTGCATCAATTTCAAATTGCCGAACAGCAGCGCGCGGTTCTCTGCCTGCGCGCGCAAACCTTTGCCCGTGATGGCTTGAACGTTCTGCGCGTCCGCGAGCGTGAGTTGTTTCGCTCGCGCCGCGCGGACGATGGCTTGGGCGAGCGGATGCGCCGAACGACTTTCGGCGGACGCGGCGAGACGCAGCAGAACGTCGGACGCGTCCGCTTGGATTTTCGCCGGGTCCGATTCTGCCGCCGGATCCAGATTCATAAAACCCAAATCAAAAATTACAATGTCCGTCAATTCGGGCCGCCCGTGCGTAATCGTCCCCGTTTTGTCGAACGCAAGCGCTTTCAGCCGCCCGAGATTTTCCAAATGCGCGCCGCCTTTGACGAGAACGCCGTTGCGCGCGGCTTGCGCTACGCCAGCCAAAATCGCCGCGGGCGTACCCAGCGCGAGCGCGCACGGCGACGCGGCGACGAGCAGCGTCATGGCGCGCAAAAACGATTCTTGAAAGGGCATGCCGAGCAAAGGCGGAATCACGATGAGGAGCGCGGTCAAGCCCAGAACCGCCGGCACAAATACGCGCGAAAATTTTTCCACCGTTTGCTGCGTCGGCGATTTTTGCGTTTGCGCTTCTTCGACCAGTTTCATCACGCGCGCGAGTGTGCTGTCTTGGGCGAGCCGCGTCGTCTGGACGCGCAGCGCGCCTTCGCCGTTCACGGACCCCGCAAACACGGACGCGCCCGGTTCTTTATCCACCGGCGCCGATTCCCCGGTCACGGGCGCTTGATTTACCGCCGACGCGCCCTCCATCACGACGCCATCTACCGGAATGCGAACGTCGGGACGCACAATGACCACATCGCCAATTTGCAATTCTTGGACCGAGATTTCGCGCTCGGCGCCGTTGCGCTGCACGAGCGCGGTTTTGGGCGTAAGGTCGGCGAGCGCGCGCACGGCGGAACGGGCGCGGTCTAACGTGCGTTCTTCGAGCGCGTGACCGAGCGAAAATAAAAAGAGCAAGAGCGCGCCCTCGAAAAAATTGCCAATCAACGCCGCGCCGATGGCGGCGGTCACCATGAGCAAATCGGTGTCGAAATGCCGTTCGCGCAGCGCGTGGAGCGCGTGCCGCGAAACATCCCAGCCGCCAAAAAAGTACGCGGCGAGAAATAACGCGCGCGCGGCGAGCGGCGGCAAACCGAACCAAGTTTCGCCGAGCCAGCCGAGCAAAACGAGCGCGCCCGCCGTCAAACTAAAAATGAGCTCGCGGTTCTCTTGATAAAAACTCTGGAGACCTTCGGCGGGAATGGTATAACCCAAACTGCGGACGCGTTTTTCAATCGCGCCGTGATTGATTTTGTGCGCGTCGTATTCGACGCGCATTTTTTGCGCGGGATAATTGACGACGACGTTCAGCACGCCGTCCATGCGTCCGACGCTGTGTTCGATGACGCGGGCGCAGTCCGAACAATCCATCCCTTCAATCGGAACGAGTTCGTGATGATAACGTTTCACAATTTCCGCGCCCGCGTGTTTCGCCAAACGCTCCACGTCGCTCAACGTCACGAGGTCGGTATCGTAATGCAAACACAACTGCGCGGGCGTGCGGTCGGCGTGAATGTGCGCGTTGGCGATGCCGCGTTTGCCCGCGAGCGCGTTCTGCAAACGCGCGACGCATTGGTCTTGTAAATCCTGCACATGCGGCAAGAGAATGGGCAAATCCAGTTCCAGTACTTTTTCCATGCAAACCTCAAAAGGCGGTTGTTGCGACCGCTAACCGCGCGGCGTCCGGCGCGTCCGCGCGCGGGGCTTGCCGCTTGCCGTCGCGCGTGCGTGGGCGCGGCGCGGCGCGGGTTGGAAATGGGCACATTCGTACATGCTCTTGGCGACCGCCGCGAGCATTTCATCCGCCAGCGCGAGGATTTGCGCGGCGCGCGCGTCGCTCAACGCGTACGATACAAAACGTCCGTTTTGCGTGGTCGTCACCAGACCGCCGCCGCGCAAACAGGCGAGATGATTCGACGTATTGGATTGCGAAAGCGCCGTGCGCGCGGCAATTTCGTTCACGGTGAGGGGACCCTCCAGCAGCGCGCGCAAGATGGCGAGCCGCGACGGGTCCGCCAAGCCGTGAAAGAGGCGGGCTTCCAGTGCAATCAATTGGGCGTTGGCAAGTAACATGCGTTCTGCTCCCATATCATTATATCAGTATGTAATGATATTAAGCGAAAATAAAAAATCGTCAAATGACGACGGTATGCGGGCCAAACCCCTCTGCGGCGCGCGCAAAGGCAAAGGAGTCAGTCGCGCAAAAACTCATTCACGCGCGCAAGCGCGCGTTCCAATGCCGCCGCGACGGGTTCGGACAAGGTTTCGCCGTAACCGAAATTTTCGCCGCTGACGGTGAGGAGAAACGCTTCCGTCGGACGCGCGCCGTACAAAGATTGGGCGTACGCCAAAAGCGTTTGCGGCGCGAGCTGATGCGTGAAACGCGCGGATGTCGGCGGCGTCAACGCGTCCGCGGTGGGTTCGATTTTTTGCCAAGCGAGGGCGCCGGGCGCGCCGCCGACCGCCGCGTCAATAAAGAGGACGCGCGCCGCGCGGCTCGCCGGTTCCGCCATTTCGGGCGCGAGCTGATGCGCGGCGATGATTTCAACAGCGGCATGGTCTTGGCGCTCGTCCTGCAAACGCCGCGCGAGCGCGGGCCCAAAACCGTCGTCGCCGCGCAGCGGATTGCCGTACGCGATGATCAAAACGCGCTGCATCGTCATTGGTCAAAAACCTTTCGGGTTTCCAAAACCCAAAAGGTTTTCTAGGCGCGCCTCTTTTCGTCGAGCAGTTCGCCGTGCGCGTTGACCAATTGCACTTGCAGCGGCATTTGTCCGAACGCGTGCGTAGAACAGCTCAGGCATGGGTCGTATGCGCGGATCACCGCTTCGACGCGATTGAGCGCGCCGTCGGTGAGCCGTTCGCCGTGTACAAAATGCTGCGCGGTTTGCAAAACGCCCTGGTTCATCGCCAGATTGTTGTGCCCCGTCGCAATGACGAGATTCGCCCACACCATCAAACCGTCGTCGTCAATTTTGTAATGATGAATCAACGTGCCGCGCGGCGCCTCCGACATGCCGATGCCTTCGTGATTGTTGGGCGCGGCGTACGCGCGCACGTGCTTGCTCAAAATCGTCGGCTCGTTCAAGAGCTGCTCCATCCGTTCGAGCGCGTACAAAATTTCGACGAGCCGCGCGTAATGATAATGAAACGAACTCAACACGGGACCGCGTTGGAGCTCGCGGAATTCCGCCCATTCACGATTCGCGCGCGGCGTGCGGCACGTATCCACAACGTTCAAGCGCGCGAGCGGACCCACGCGATAGATGCCTTGCGGATAACCGAGCGGTTTATAGTACGCCGATTTGAGATAGCTGTCGGGTTCCACCGCTTCGCCGATATATTGCGCGTACGCGTGCGCCGGAATTTTGTCCGCGATGATTTTGCCGCTCGCGTCCATGACGCGCAAAGCGCCTTCGTAAAAAGAGAGATTGTCTTGCGCGCCGACGAGACCGAGAAACAGCGAGGGAAAATTGGCGAACGCGCGAATTTCTTCGCGATAATTTTCCACCAACGGTTTGAACCAGCGCAGCGTGTGTTCGGCAATGCCAAGCGCTTGGGGAATCGCGCGCAGAATTTGGTCGCGTTTTGCCGCGTCAAGCGGTTCGTTCACGCCGCCCGGCACCACCCAGCCGGGATGGATGCGCCGCCCGCCGAGCAGCTCGATGGTTTGCTGCCCGAATTGACGCAGCTGAATGCCATCGCGCGCGAGCTCGGGTTTGACTTGCAACATGCCGACGAGGTTGCGCTGCGCGGGATCGGCGTCCATGCCCAATAACAAATCGGGCGCCGAGAGATAAAAGAAACTGAGCGCGTGCGACTGGACGATTTGCGCGAGATTCATGAGGCGGCGCAGTTTGCCCGCCGCTTCGGGAATTTGCACCGCCATCAACGCGTCGCACGCTTTGGCGGACGCCATCAAATGACTCACGGGACAGATGCCGCAGATGCGCGCCATGAGCGAAGGCATTTCGTGGAACGGACGCCCTTGGACAAATTTTTCAAAACCGCGCATTTGGGTTACGTGAAAGCGCGCGTCCGCCACTTGGCCGCGTTCGTCCAATTGAATGGTGATTTTGGAATGACCCTCGATGCGCGTCACCGGGTCAATCAGAATGGTTTTGCCCATCTTATGCTCCGAATCTCGATTTGCCCGCCATGTCGGGCATTCGTCCCGCCAGCAGTTCGGTCACGACGTATCCAATCGTCGCCGCCGACGGCGGACAGCCCGGCACAAAGACATCCACCTTGACGACTTCGTGGACGGGGCGCACGCGTTTGAGCAGCGGCGGAATGATTTGATGGGGAATTTGCGGCTGCAGCGTCGCGTTTTCGATATAGGCGCGCTCCAAAACCGCTTGGGCGCCAAACGGATTTCGCATCGAAGGCACGTTCGCCGTCACCGCGCAATCGCCGAGCGAAACCAAAATTTTGGTGCGTTCGCGAATCTGTTTGATTTTTTCCAAATCTTCCAGACTGCTCACCGCGCCCTCGACCAACGTCACGTCCACGTTTTCGGGAAATTCTTTATGATCCACTAACGGGCTGTACACCAAATCCGCTTGCGCTAAAATATCCAACAACTTGTCGTCCAAATCGAGAAACGACATGTGACAGCCCGAACAGCCGTCGAGCCACACGGTGGCGATGCGCGCTCGGGATTGTGCGCTCATTTTGTTTCCTCCTCGCGCATCATGGTCAGATACGGCAAAAAGCCGCGCTGTTTTGCCATCTCGGCGACCGACTTGCCTTTTTGGAATAATGCGCCCGTTGGGCAAACGTTCACGCATTTGCCGCAGCTGGTGCAGCTTTCCGCTTCGCCCCACGGTTGATTGAAATCGGTAATGACGCGGCTGTGGATACCGCTGCCTTTGACGTCCCACGTATGCGCGCCTTCGACTTCGGCGCAGACGCGCACGCAGCGCGTACAGAGAATGCAGCGATTCTGGTCGAGCGCGAAACGTTCGTGCGACGCGTCCACCGGCAGATTGGGATACATGTACGGAAAATGGACATGCTCGATGCCCAGCTTGCGCGCGAGATATTGCAAGTCGCAGTGACCGTTGACGACGCAGACGGAACAGATGTGATTGCGCTCCGCAAAGAGCAATTCGATGATGCTCTGACGATATTTATCGAGACGCTCGGAACGCGTTACGACGCGCATCCCTTCGCGGACGCGCATCGCGCACGCGGGCTGCAATTTGGGAACGCCTTGAATTTCGACGAGGCACAAACGACATGCGCCAATATCGCTCAAGCCCTCCAAATGACACAGCGTCGGAATCCAGATATTGTTTTCGAGCGCGACGTCGAGAATGGTCTGATCGGCGTGCGCGCTAATTTCGCGTCCGTCTATTTGCAGGACGGTCACTTGCAGCGGCGTTTTCATGCGTACACCTCCGCTTCGGATTGCATTTCGCAAACGCCGGCGGGGCAGCGTTTTTCTTGGATGTGCGCGAGATATTCTTCGCGGAAATAACGCAGCGTGCTGAGCACCGGATTCGGCGCGGATTGACCGAGCCCGCACAAGCTGGTGTGGCGCACGAGGTCGCACAATTCTTCCAGCAGCGCGAGGTCGTCCATCGTCGCCTGCCCGCGCGTGATTTTGGTCAACAGCATGTGCATTTGCGCGGTGCCGACGCGGCACGGAATACATTTGCCGCACGATTCGGTCATGCAAAAATCCATAAAGTAACGCGCCACGTCCACCATGCACGAGGTCTCGTCCATCACAATCATGCCGCCCGAACCCATGATGGAGCCGAGTTGATTCAGCGTTTCATAATCCACCGGCATATCGAGATATTGTTCGGGGATGCAGCCGCCCGACGGTCCGCCCGTTTGTACGGCTTTGAATTTTTTGCCGTTCGGAATGCCGCCGCCAATCTCGAAAATAATTTCGCGCAAGGTAGAGCCCATTGGCGCTTCGACCAAGCCCGTATTGTTCACCGCGCCCGCGAGCGCAAACACTTTGGCGCCTTTGCTTTTTTCCGTGCCGATGCCGGCGAACCATTCGCTGCCGCGCCGCAGAATGGCTGGCACGCTGGCGAACGTTTCGACATTGTTGATCAAGGTCGGTTTGCCCCACAAACCGTATTCGGCGGGATACGGCGGACGCAAACGCGGCAAACCGCGTCCGCCTTCGATGGACGCAATCAACGCGGTCTCTTCGCCGCAGACGAACGCGCCCGCGCCGATGCGCAGGTCAATGTGAAAATCGAACGGGCTGCCGAAAATTTTTACGCCGAGCGCGCCCGCGCGTTCCGCTTGGCGAATCGCCGCTTTTAAACGTTTGATGGCGAGCGGATATTCCGCGCGCACATAGATATAGCCCTGCCGCGCGCCGACGGCATAACCCGCAATCGCCATGCCTTCCAAGATGCGATGCGGATCGCTTTCCAAAACGCTGCGGTCCATGAACGCGCCGGGGTCGCCTTCGTCCGCGTTGCAGATGACATATTTTTGGTCGCCCACCGCTTTGACGACGGTGCCCCATTTCAAACCCGTCGAGAAACCTGCGCCGCCGCGCCCGCGCAAACCGCTTTTGACAATCTGCTCGACGACTTGGGACGGCGACATTTCGTTCAACACATCCGCCAGCGCGCTATAGCCGCCCACCGCGATGTAATCTTCGATGCGTTCGGGATCAATCTGTCCCGAATTTTCGAGCGCGATTTTCGTTTGGCGCGTGAAAAAGGGCTGCTGCGGCGAAATTTCCAAACGCTTGACCGGTTCGCCGTCCAACGCTTTGATAATTTCCGGCACATCGGCGGGCGCGACATTGCCGTACATTACGTTTTCAGGTTCGAGCGCGATGAGCGGACCCGCTTTGCACAAACCGAGACAACCGACGCCTTTGATGGCACATTCGCTCTCCAAACCTTGACTGCGAATCTCGCTGTTGAGCGCGGTCAAAACGTTATCGGCTTGCGACGAGAGACAGCCCGCGGCGACGCAAACGTGAATGTGGTGTTTGACGCGCGCGGCGGCTTCTTGTTCTTTGGCGGCAATCACATCCAATTCTTCGCGCGTCATTTTTCCAACTCCTTTAATTTCCCCGCCATCGCGAGCGAAGTCATTTTGCCCGCGACGTGGCCGTCGAACACGGCGGCAGGCGCCAGTCCGCACGAGCCGAGACAGCGCGCGGTCAAAATGGAAATTTTGCCGTCGGGCGTCGTCTCGCCTTGCTGGATGCCCAATTCATCCTGAATGGTTTTCAACAGCACGGGCGCGCCTTTGATATAACACGCGGTGCCGGTGCAAACGACGCAGGTGTGCGCGCCGGGCGGGCGCATGGTAAAAAAGTGATAGAACGTCGCGACGCCGTACACTTTGCTGGGCGGCACGCGCAGCGACGCGGAAATATAACGCAGCGCGTCCTGATCCAAATAACCGAACGCTTCTTGGACCGTATGCAGCGTTTCAATCAGCGAGCTGGGCGCGTGGCCGTGCCGCCGCATCGTCGCGTCCACCAGCCGCCAGCGTTTGTCGTCCGACGGCGGCGCAATTTTTTTGGGAAAAGTCAACATACCCTGCTCCTATCACGAGTCTATTGTGCATTTTGGCACAAGCAGGTTGGGAATGTGTCCAATTTCGTTCCAAATTCGGTCAATGCCCGCGACCTTTTCGCCTGACCTGTCCCGCGCAATTTGTGACACGTTGCCCTTGTCACGCGGCTGGGCGCGCGGTAAAGTAAAGCGATGCACGAACTCGCGGTCACGCAAGGCATTTTGCAAACGGCGCTCGCCGCGGCGGAACGCCATGACGCGCGCCGCATCACGGCGATTCAATTGGTCGTCGGCGAATTGTCGTCCATCGTGGACGATTCGGTCCAGTTTTACTTTACGCAAATCAGCCGCGGCACGCTTGCCGAAAACGCCGCGCTGCAATTTCGCCGCGTGCCGGCGGACGTACATTGTTCGGACTGCGCGCAAACGTTTCCCGCGCGCGCGCCGCTGCCGTTTGAATGTCCGCATTGCGGCGGCGCGCGTTTGCGCGTACAAGGCGGACGCGATTTTTATATCGAGAGCGTCGAGGTCCAAGATGAAACTGCCGGTAGTTGAAAATATCCTGAACGAAAACGACAAGGTCGCGCGAGAAAATCGCGCGCTCCTTGACCGCGCGAAAATTTTTGTCGTCAATGTGATGGCGTCGCCGGGCGCGGGCAAGACGAGCGTTATTTTGAACGCCGCGCAGCGGCTCCCGAAACAAATTCGCCCCGGCGTCATCGAAGGCGACCTCGCTTCGCGGATTGACGCGGATCTCGTCGCCGCGCGCGGCATCCCGGTCGTGCAAATCAATACCGGCGGCGGCTGCCATCTCGACGCGCCCATGATTCGCGCGGGACTGGCGCAGCTGCCATTGTCCGAAATTGATTTGCTGTTTATCGAAAACGTCGGCAATCTCGTTTGTCCCGCCGGTTTTGCGTTGGGCGAAAATCTCGCGTTGGTCGTCGCCAGCGTGCCGGAAGGTCACGACAAGCCGTACAAATATCCGGGCATGTTTGCCGCCGCCGACGCGGTGTTGCTCAATAAATTTGATTTGCAAAGCGTTTTTGATTTTGACGTGGAATTTTTCCAGCGCGGTCTGACCATGGTGAATCCTCACGCGCCGCTGTTTTGCGTTTCGTGTAAAACGGACGCGGGCATGGACGCATGGCACGCGTGGCTGTTGGAAAAACAAAACGCGTTCGCGCGGCAGATCTAAAAAATGCGTCGTCAATGGCATGTCGTCGGCGTCGTTCAAGGCGTCGGTTTTCGTCCCTTTGTGTATCAACTCGCGTCGCGCTATGCGCTGCGCGGTTGGGTGGCGAATACTTCGGCGGGCGTGGATATGGAACTCGAAGGCGACGCGGAGGCGCTCGACGCGTTTGCGCGCGCGCTGCTCGCCGAAAAACCGCCGCTCGCGCGCATTGACGCGCTCGAAACAAAAATCGTTGCGCCGAATGGCGCCGCGCCGTACGCCGCTTTTGAAATTCGCGCCAGCGTCGCGCAGGATAACGCGTTCCAACCCATCGCGCCCGACATGGGCGTTTGCGACGATTGCTTGCGCGAATTGTTCGACTCGCGCGACCGTCGTTACCGGTATCCGTTCATCAACTGCACCAACTGCGGACCGCGTTTCACCATCATCCAAGATATTCCGTACGACCGTCCATCTACGACGATGCGCGCGTTTGAAATGTGCGCCGAGTGCGCCCGCGAATATCACGACCCCGCGAATCGCCGCTTTCACGCGCAGCCCGTCGCCTGCCCGCGCTGCGGTCCGAAAATTTGGCTGGAAGAAAATCCGAAATTTGGAATTTGGAATTCGGAAAGCGAGATGCAACGTTTTCAAGGCGACGACGCGATTCTGGCGGCGCAGCGTCTTTGGGCGCAGGGCAAGCTCGTCGCCGTCAAAGGTTTGGGCGGGTTTCATTTGGCGTGCGACGCGACGAATGAAAACGCGGTGAATGTATTGCGCGCGCGGAAACGACGCGCGGAAAAGCCGTTCGCTTTGATGCTGCGCGATTTGGCGGCGGTGGAACGGCATTGTTTTGTGAACGACGCGGAACGCGCATTGCTCCAAGCGCGCGAACGTCCGATTGTGTTGCTCGAACGGCGTCCCGAATCCGACGTCGCTTTCGGCGTCGCGCCGGAACAGCGCACGTTGGGCGTCATGCTGCCGTACACGCCGCTGCATTATTTGCTGCTGACGGGCGCCGCGGCGCCACGCGCGCTGGTCATGACGAGCGGCAATCTTTCGGACGAGCCGATTGCGTACACGAATGACGACGCGCGCGCGCGGCTTGCCGACCTCGCCGACGCGTTTCTTGTACACGACCGCGCGATTCATATGCGGACGGACGATTCGGTTGTGCGCGTTTTTGAAAACGACGTATATCCCTTGCGCCGCGCGCGCGGTTACGCGCCGTTTCCCGTGCGCTTGCCGATAGAGACGCCGCCGCTTTTGGCGGTGGGCGCGGAATTGAAAAATACGTTTTGCGTTGCGCGCGAACGCTACGCGTTTCTGTCGCATCACATTGGCGATTTGGAAAATTACGAAACGCTGCAAGCGTTCGAGCAGGGCGTCGCGCATTTTGAAAAACTGTTTCGTTTAGAGCCGCAAGCGCTCGCGTACGACTGGCATCCGAATTATTTGGCGACGCGGTACGCGCGGGCGCGCGCGGAACGCGAAGGAATTTACGCGGTCGGCGTGCAGCATCATCACGCGCACATTGCGGCGTGCATGGCGGAAAACGGTTTGGACGGCGCGCGCCGCGTGATTGGCGTGGCGTTCGACGGCACGGGGTACGGCGACGACGGCGCGATTTGGGGCGGCGAATTTTTGATTGCCGATTATGCGGGCTATACGCGCGCCGCGCATCTGGCGTACGTGCCGCTGCCCGGCGGCGACAAGGCGACGCGCGAACCGTGGCGCATGGCGTTGGCGTATTTGCAGCGCGCGGGTATCGCGTGGGACGCGGATTTATTTCCCGTGCGCGCGGCGGACGAAACGGCGCGGCGATTGGTGCGGCGCCAAATCGAGCGCGGCATCAACGCGCCGTTGACTTCGAGCATGGGGCGTTTATTCGATGCGGCGGCGTCGCTCTGCGGAATTCGACAGCGCGTAAATTTTGAAGCGCAAGCGGCAATGGCATTTGAGGCGTTGGCGAATCAAGCGGAAAGCGGAAGTGGGAAAGCGGAATGTGGAAAGCGGAATGTGGAAAGCGGAAGTGGGAAAGCGGAATGTGGAAAGCGGAATGTGGAAAGCGGAATGTGGAAGGCGGAAAGTGGAAAATTTGGCGGGGGGAGCGATGGTTCAAAATTGGAAATTGACGTTTCGCCGTTGATTGGCGCGTTGGTCGCGGAGGTGCGCGCGGGAGTTGGACAAGCGCTCATTGCGGCGCGTTTTCACCAGCGCATTGCGCGGCTGACGCGCGATGTGTGTCGGACGCTGCGCGAAAAATTTGATTTGAACGAGGTCGCTTTGAGCGGCGGCGTGTGGCAAAATATGACGCTGCTGCGCGAAACTGTACGTCTGCTGCGCGCTGACGGGTTTGTGGTGTACACGCATCGGCGCGTGCCGGCGAACGACGGCGGCATCGCGTTGGGCCAAGCGCTGATTGCGGCGCACTCGATCAAAAATCGCAAATCATAAACCATAAATCATAAATCATAAATCATAAACCATAAATCATAAATCATAAATCATAAATCATAAATCATAAATCATAAATCGTACGAGGTGTTTTATGTGTCTCGGCGTTCCCGGAAAAATCGTTTCGGTGTACGAGGCGGGCGGTTTGAAAATGGGCAAGGTGGATTTTGGCGGCGTGACGCGCGAAGCGTGTCTTGCGTACGTTCCCGACGCCCAAGTCGGCGAGTACACGGTCATTCACGTCGGCTTTGCCATCAGTCGTTTGAGCGAGCCAGAGGCGCACGCGTCGCTCGCGGCGCTGCGCGAGTTGGTGAATCTGGAAGAGGAAATCGAACCTGAAAAATTGTTGGACGCGCGGCGGAGCGTTTGAAATATGAAATACATTTCCGAATATCGCGACGCGCAGCTGGTGCAGGGCGTCCTCCAAGAAATTCAGCGCACGGTCACGCGTTCGTGGACGTTGATGGAAATTTGCGGCGGACAAACGCACGCGATTGTGCGGCACGGCATTGACCAATTGCTGCCGCGCGAAATTGAATTGGTGCATGGACCCGGCTGTCCCGTCTGCGTGACGCCGCTCGAATTGATTGACAAAGCGTTGGCGATTGCGGCGCGTCCCGACGTAATTTTCACGTCGTACGGCGACATGCTGCGCGTGCCCGGCAGCGCGGGCGATCTGTTTTCGCGGCGCGCGTCCGGCGGCGATGTGCGCGTGGTTTATTCGCCGCTCGACGCGGTGAAAATCGCGCAGCAGAATCCGGACAAACAGGTCGTATTTTTCGCCATCGGTTTCGAGACCACCGCGCCCGCGAACGCGATGAGCGTCGTCCAAGCCCAAGCGTTGGGCGTCAAAAATTTTTCCATTCTCGTCTCGCACGTCTGCGTGCCGCCCGCCATGCACGCCATCCTGTCCGCGCCGACGAATCGCGTGCAAGGTTTTCTCGCGGCGGGTCACGTCAACGCGGTGATGGGATATTGGGAATATCCGGCGTTGGCGGAAAAATATCGCGTGCCGATTGTGGTGACGGGCTTTGAACCGCTCGACATCGCGCAAGGCATTTTGACGGCGGTGCAAATGTTGGAAGAGGGGCGCATCGGCGTCGCCAACGCGTACCCGCGCGCGGTGACGCGGCAAGGCAATGAACCCGCGCAAGCGGTAATTCGCCGGGTGTTTATGCCGGTGGATCGCAAATGGCGCGGCATTGGCGTGATTCCGCAGAGCGGCTGGGGTTTGCGCCCCGAATTTGCGGAATATGACGCCGAGACGCGTTTCAACGTCGGCGCCATCCAAACGCAGGAATCGCCCTGGTGCATCGCGGGCGATATTTTGCAGGGCTTGAAAAAACCGCACGACTGTCTCGCGTTCGGCAAGCAATGCACGCCCGAACATCCGCTCGGCGCGACGATGGTTTCAAACGAAGGCGCGTGCGCGGCGTATTATAAATATGGCAGACATGATGGGCAGTGAAGAATGAATAATGCACAATGCACAATGCACAATGGTCAATGTACAAGGTGTAATGCGTCGCGATTAGCGGTAAATCAAAAATCAAAAATCAAAAATCAAAAATCAGAAGTCAGAAATCAGAAATCAGAAATCAAAAATCAAAACTCTTATGTCTGAATCTATAACGATGGAAGGCGCGGTCTGTCCGCTGCCGTTGGCGCATGAGGAAAAAATTGTGTTGGGGCATGGCAGCGGCGGCAAACTTTCGCACGATCTCGTCAAAAACTATTTTCTTGCGGCGTTCGACAATCCCGCGCTGCGCGCGGGGAATGACGCGGGCGTGGTCGCGCTCGCCGCGACGCGTTTGGCGCTCAGTACTGATTCGCATGTGGTCGCGCCGCTATTTTTTCCGGGCGGCGATATCGGCAAGCTGGCGGTGTGCGGCACGGTGAACGATTTGGCGATGTTGGGCGCGACGCCGTTGTATCTCACGGCGGGTTTTATTTTGGAAGAAGGGTTCGATATGGCGCTGCTCGCGCGCGTGACGGAATCCATGCGCGAGGCGGCGCGCGAAGCGCGCGTGCAAATTGTGGCGGGCGATACCAAAGTGGTGCAGCGCGGCAAGGCGGACGGTTTGTACATCAATACGGCGGGCGTCGGCGTTTTGCGCGACGGCGTCAATATACACGGCGCGAACGCGCAGCCGGGCGACGCGGTGATTGTCTCTGGCACGCTCGGCGATCACGGCATTGCGGTCTTGGGTGCGCGCGGCGATTTGGGATTTGACGCGGACGTCGTCAGCGATACTGCGCCGTTGAACGACATGGTCGCGGCGCTGCTCGAATCGGGCGCGGACATTCATGTTTTGCGCGATCCGACGCGCGGCGGCGCGGCGACGACATTGAACGAAATCGCGCAGCAATCGAACGTGGGCATTATTTTGCGCGAGGACGCGCTGCCGATTCGCCCCGCCGTCGCCGCCGCGTGCGAAATGTTGGGTTTTGACCCGCTGTATATTGCGAACGAGGGCAAGCTGTTGGCAATCGTCGCGCCGGCGGACGCCGAACGCGTTTTGCGCGTCCTGCGCGCGCACAAATACGGCGCGGACGCGGCGCTGGTCGGCACGGTGCGCGCGGAGCCGCGCGGGCGCGTGCTGCTCAAAACCGAAATCGGCAGTACGCGCGTGGTGGACGTTTTGATGGGCGAACTGCTGCCGCGCATTTGTTGAGTTCCCGAATAAAGATCGCAGGATAGAGATCTGACGGGTTTTCCCGCCGCGATGCTGGAGTTTACCGAGATTGTCGGGGAACGCGCAAGTCTTTGCCGCTACAGCTGTGATGTACTGGATCGGGTCTCGAATTCTCCAAATTTTTCGATTGTGGTAAAGTAAAGGCGCTGCGTCGCGTTTATAAATTTCGGGCGCGGATTCGCTTTTACGATGACTGCCTCTCCTCTACCTGCCAATCCGTACGACGGCGCGTGGAATTTGATTTATACCACTGTGCGCGCATTTTGGGCGTTGACGGAACCGCGCATCCACGCGGCGGCGCAAGAAAAAAATATCCCCATCGAATTGTACTATTACGCGGAATTGGGCATGGAAATTTTTTCGGTGGAGCGTTTTCAAAAACGCGACCCGTACACCAATCCCGCGCGGTTCACAACGGCGTTTGAAAAATTGGCGCAAGCGGAATGGATTATTCCGCAAGGCGGCGGCGTGTACCGCGTGACGGACGATGCGCGCGCGGCGGCGCGCGAACTCGGGCGCGCGGGCGACGCGGCGTTGGAACGACTCGAATTCATGTCGGCGGCGGACGTGAGCCGTTTGCTTCAAGGGTTGCAGCGCATCGGGCGCGCGAATGAAACTGCGCCCGAACCGCCCGCCAAGTGGGCAATCCGCGAGCGTTTTCGCGCGACCGCCGAAACCTCGCCGCGGCTCGCGCGCGTGCACGACGCGCTGCTGGATTTGTTTGCGTACCGCGACGATTCGCATCGCGCGGCGTGGCAGAGTTTTCCGGCGGACGGTTTAATGTGGCACGCGTTTAATCTGATGTGGGACAACATCGCCGATACGCCCGCCGATATGGCGCGGCAGGCGTCATTGCGCGGCTATACGGATAAAGATTACGCGCGGGCGTGCGCTCAATTGACGCAGCGCGGCTGGCTCGCGCGCGGCGAACAGTCCGACGCGTTCGCGCTGACGCCCATCGGCAAAAAATTGCGCGGGGCGGTGGAACAATTGACGGACGCGTATTTTTTTCTCGCGTGGACAAATTTACAGGCAAGCGAACTCGACGCGCTGCTGACGGAACTGCGGCAGCTGCGCGCGCGTTTGGAAACGGCGGCGCGGCATGACGAATGAAATGACCGAACAAACTGCCGCCGCGCGCTATCCCAAATACGCGCGGCGTTTGGCGTTGGGCTCGGCGTTTGCCGCGCTGATTTTTTTGGCGGTGATTGTGGCGGTATGGCTGGCGGTCTATACCGCGCCTCCGCCGTTGTATCCCGGCGAAATTCAATTGTTGACGCCGGAACAGGCGCAAACGGTTTTGAATACGTATGCGCCCGCGACGGCTGACGCGCCGCGCTATGACATTCCCACCGGCATTTTGGTGCAATCGGTTGAATTCAAAGGTCCCTACACGCTGCAAACTTCCGGTTTTATTTGGCAGCGTTATGCGGACAGTTTGCCGGCGGATTTGGATCGCGGCGTTATTTTGCCCGAAGCGGAATCAACGACTTGGACCAAAGTGTACGAAACGCATCAGGGCGACGAAACGCTGGTCGGTTGGGCGTTCAAGGCGACGATGCGGCAGGAATTTGATTACTCGAAATATCCGCTCGACCGCCAAATCATCTGGTTTGAAATGTGGCATCCCGATTTTGAACGCAATGCCTATCTGGTTCCCGATTTCAAAGGGTATCCGAATTTGCTGCCGACGGCGCTGCCCGGCGTGGACCGGGATTTTGTGATTGAAAATTGGGGCACCAAAGCGAGCTATTTCAGCTATCGGCTCAATCGCTACAACGCCAATTTCGGACTCGCCGACTATGATTCGACGCAGCAAGACCCGGAATTATATTTCAACGTCAACGTTCAGCGCGGTTTGCTCAGTCCGTTAATTGCGCGGCTGATTGTGCCGTTGGTGATTTTGCTGCAGCTGTTTGTGATTGTGTTGGTCATCGGCAGCGACAATAAACGTTTGGAACAATTCGGCGTGCGCCCCGGCGCGGTGATTTTTACGTGCGCGGCATTTTTCTTTGCCGTGCTGGTGGCGGAAAACGCGCTGCGCGACGAAGTGAAATCGTACGGCCTCGTCTATCTCGAAAGCGTGCATCTCTTGACGTATGTATTCATTCTTGGCGTCGCGGTCAATTCGGTCTTGCTCGTCGCCAAACCCAACCTCGCGTTGTTTCGCGACAATGACAACATGTGGGTCGAGGTTGTGTACTGGCCCCTCTTGTTCGCGGTCTTGATGGTAATTACGCTGTGGACGTTCGGCGCGTTCGCGTTTCAATTGCCATGACGCCCGCATCCGCCGCCGACCCGTACGCCTCGCTGCGCCTTCCCGAATTTCGTTACTGGCTCGCGTCAAGCGTTTTTTCCACGATGGCAAATCGCGCGCTCGCGGTCGCCATCGGTTTTCAAATCTATGAATTGACGCGCGATCCGCTCGCGCTCGGCATCCTCGGTCTGGTCGAAGCGATTCCCGCCGTCGGCTTGTCGTTGTTTGGCGGACACTTTGCCGACCGCCATGACCGCCGCGCGATTGTGTTGGTCACGCGCGCGGTTTCGGTCTTGGCGGCGTTGGCGCTCGCGGCGCTTTCATTGGACGCGCACACGTTGGGCGTCGCGGCGTTGTACGCGGTCGTTTTCGTCGCGGGCATCGCGCGCGGTTTTGCCGACCCGGCGATATCGGCGTTCGAGGCGCAAGTGATTCCGCGCGCGTTGTATGTGAACGCGGCGACGTGGTCGGGCAGCGTGGGACAGGCGACCGCCATTTTTGGGCCCGCGCTCGGCGGATTCGTGTACGCCTTTTTTGGCGTGACGAATACGTATTTGATGATTGCGCTGTTTCTCGCGTGCGCGTGGGTGAGCATGGCGCTCATCCAACCGAAACCGATGCCGCCGTTTGAAGCGAGCGAATCTATATGGCAGAGCATCAAGGTCGGCGTGAGTTATGTGTTTCATCATCAAATTCTCGTCGGTTCGATGGCGCTCGATTTATTTGCGGTGTTGTTTGGCGGCGCGATTGCGCTGCTGCCCGTTTTCGCCGCCGATATTTTGCAAGTGGGCCCGCAGGGTTTGGGTTTATTGGTCGCCGCGCCGTCGGTGGGCGCGTTGGTCGCGATGTTGTGGTCCACGCGGCATCCGCCCGTCAAGCGCGCGGGCAAAATTTTATTCGGCGTCGTCGCGGGCTTTGGCGTTTCCATCATCGTCTTTGCGCTGTCGCGGAATTTTTACTTGTCGCTGTTGGCGCTGGCGTTGAGCGGCATGTTCGACGGCATCAGCATGATTATTCGGGAAACGATTTTGCGTTTGTATTCGCCCGAACGTTTGCGCGGACGCATCGCGGCGGTGCAATGGGTTTTCATCGGCTCGTCCAACGAAATCGGCGCGTTCGAAAGCGGCGTCGCCGCGCACGTCTTGGGCGCGGTTCCGGCGGTATGGCTTGGGGGCGTTGTCACGCTCCTCGTCGTCGGCGTCACGTTTGTCCTCGCGCCGCAATTGCGCGCGATGGATTTGCGTCCCGAATTTGTGCCGACGCTGCAAGAGCTGGAGCGCTTGGAAGTGGAAAACATGACGGGGACATGAACAAGTTTCGTTCCAATCTCAATAGAGTATAAAATGACGTTATGGATAGATCTCAAACTGCTCAAAGATTAATTGAGAGCTGGTGGAACGCGCTAGCTCCGGTCAAAAGCAATAATGGCTTGCCCGCAAAAGGCACCGTCGCTGGCGCGTTGGTCGTGTTGGAAAGACTCAAGGCGGATTACACTCTTGACTTGAATCGTCATCGCGCAAAAAAAGGACAATCACAGATCAAAGGCGCGGGTAAAGCGCAAACGCAAAAAATTCTAAATCAATTTGGCGAAACGCGTCTTTTTGTTGGCGAAGGCGGAAGAACCAATCGAGGATTAGCGGGCGATATTGCGAGTTTGTTAGAGGCATTGCGCCAAGCCAATCTTGAACCGTTACCTTTGGAGGAAAGAGCGCAAATTCTCACGCAGCTTCAAATTTTTCTCATTGGAAAGGTTGGGGAATACTTTAACCGAGAACGCTTAAAGTTTGTCTATAATCCGTCTTTATCTGTGTGGCAAAATATACACGGCCTGCTTCAAGACGCACGCGCGAATGGCAAAGAGGGACAGGTCGCGCAATATATGATTGGCGCCAAGCTAACGCTCCGTTTTCCAGATTTTGATATACGAAATGATTCTTATAGCGCGTCCGATGCCCCGTCCGGCAGCCCTGGCGATTTTTTGATTGGCGATACGGCATTTCATGTAACGATTGCGCCTAATCAGGGGCATTATGAAAAGTGCAAGAGCAATACGGACGCTGGCTTTCATGTGTACCTTTTAGCGCCAGAGCGCATTTCAACCGGCGTCAGACAATACGCGGAAAATTTCTTGCCGGGCAGAATTACCGTCCACTCAGTGGAATCTTTTGTAGCGCAGAACTTGGATGAACTATCTTTCTTTTCGAAAGAAAAGCGAGACAGTGAATTTCATCGTCTTTTGACCATCTATAATCATAGAGTTGACCAAGTTGAAGCGGACAAATCATTGTTGATTGAAATCCCACGCAATCTCGTTCCCAAAATATGATCGCCCAACCGCATGTTTCTCAAAATCAAAAAAAATCTTTGAATGGCGAAAATTCAAAGATGTGTTCTGCGTTACCTGTAAAAACCGTCGCTGAATATTTTGCGGGGATTGGTCTAGTTAGAATGGGGTTGGAAGCGCAAGGATGGCAGATTGCTTTTGCGAATGACATTTCGCCCAAGAAATATAAAATGTACGAAACATTTTTTCCCGACGCTCATTCGCACTATCTGGTTCAAGATATTTTTGAAATTGATCCTCGTCAAATACCGCAAACAACTCTTGCGACTTGTTCCTTTCCCTGCATTGACCTCTCGCTTGCAGGAAATATGCAAGGAATAACCAAGGGAAATCATTCCAGCGCATTTTGGGGTTTTGTAAAAATCTTGCGAGCGCAAGGCGAATCCGCGCCGCAATTATTGCTCGTCGAAAACGTACCGGGCTGGCTCTATTCAAACAAAGGTAAAGATTTTCGCATCACAGTCCAAGCGCTCAATGAACTTGGCTATAAATGCGATGTCTTTGTTTTGGATGCGTTACGTTTTACGCCCCAGAGTCGAGCGCGTGTTTTTCTAGTTGCCACGCGTTTGCCGGTTCCTTATCCCAATGTGGAACTCGTACTCGCGCGTTCCAAAGCTCTTTTACCTGAACAACTAAAGCAAAGTATCTCTGCCAATAAAGATTTACAATGGTTCTATAACGCGATCCCATGTCTTCCGCCGCTCAATACGTATGGCTTGTCAAAAATTATCGAGCCAATGAGCGACCGCGATGAGCGTTGGTGGTCAAACGACCAAGTGCAGCGCCATCTTGCAATGATGGAAGAAAGACATTTTAAACGAGTGGCGGAATTAGTGGATAGTCATCAAATTCATTATCGAACGTTTTTTCGCAGACGCCGCAAGGGACAGCAGCGAGCCGAAGTCAGAAATGACGACTTGGCGGGTTGCTTGAGGACTGCCGTTGGCGGAAGCGGTAAACAATTTCTAATTCAAGCGGGAAAGGGCGCGCTCAAAATGCGCGCCATGACGCCAAGAGAATATGCGCGCTTACAAGGAGTTCCAGACACTTTTCCAATTACGATAAATGGCGTTCAATCTCTAACCGGTTTCGGCGACGCAGTTTGTGTGCCGGCGATTGCTTGGATCGCCCAACATATCTTGAACCCGCTGGTAGAAAATCGTTCGTCAGAAGCCGCTCAAACGTTACCTTTGGCTCAACCGTTTCTTTTTGAAAGAAACGGTTAATGAACGCGCATAAATTCGAAGCATGAAAAAATAATGAGCGAAATCCGCGCGATTATTTTCGATTTGGGCGGCGTGTTGATTGATTGGGATCCGCGTTTGTTGTATCGCAAATTGTTTGAGGACGACGCGGCGGTGGAGCGTTTTTTGCAAGAGGTTGATTTTTACGGATGGAATTTGGAACAGGATCGCGGGCGCACGTTTGAAGCGGGCGTCGCGGAATTGTCCGCGCGCTTTCCGCAGTACGCCGCGTACATTCGCGCGTACGACGAGCGGTATCCCGAAGCGCTGGGCGGCGCGCTGCTGCCGACGGTCGAAATTTTGGCGCAGTTGAAACGGATGGGCTATCCGCTGCACGCGCTGTCGAATTGGCCCGCCGAAAAATTTCAATACGCGCGCGCACAATTTGAATTTTTGAATTGGTTCGATTCGATTGTCGTTTCCGGCGAGGTGAAATTGATCAAACCCGACCCGCGCATTTTTCAAACGCTCTTGGAACGTCTTGGCTGCCGCGCGGACGAATGTATTTTTATTGACGATAACGCGACAAATGTCCAAGCCGCGCGCGCGTTGGGTTTTCACGCCATTCGCTTTATGTCGGCGGAACAGTTGGCGGCGGATTTGCAAAGCGTGGGCGTTCCAATCCAAAATTGATCTGCTAAATTTCTACATTTCCTTCCTCCGCCCCGGCGCAAAATATCTTCAAGACCCCAAGTGTTTCTCGCGACGGTTACGTCGCACAAACACTTGGGGTCTTGAAATATGGGTAATCACCGGTTGTGATACATTCCTCGCGCGGACGTATAATAGAGTGAGCATGAGCGCTCACGCTTTTATGTCTGCCCAAAATCAGTCCCTGTGTAGGATGCACGCGGCGACGACAGCCCAAACCGACGCGGATTGGAACGCGGTCTATCAACGCGAACTGCCGCGCATCTACAACTATTTTCGTTATCGTTTCGGCGACAATGCGATTGCAAAAGATTTGACGTCCGCGACGTTTGAAAAGGCGTGACGCGCGCGCATTTACATTGCGTCTGACGGGTGAAAAAATTGTGTCGAGTAACGCCGATGAGGTGAAAGGAAACACAGCGATTTGATATAATTTGCAGTCAGGCAATCGAGTAGAGGCGGTCTTGACCGAAGCGTCAAAAAGCCCAATCCCGTGTATTGGGGGCGTTGGCTTTTTTGCGCCTCTGCTGTCGTTCGGATTCTGCATGATGAAACGCAAGCACAACGCGCAAGTACAGTCAACGCGGATTTAAAGAAAGGGCCAAGCACAAGTGAAAAGCACATCCGAGCAATTTGTAGTGGATACGAAAGGGAAAAAAATTAGCGTAATCCTCTCGCTCAAGCGATATCAGCAGATGCAGGAAGATTTGCACGACTTGGCGGTCGTCGCAGAACGCCGTGACGAAGAACCTATCAGCCTAGAAGAAATGAAACGGCGGTTGAAAAAAGATGGCATCCTTTAGCGTTGTCATCAAACCATCGGTCCGAGAAAGACATGCGCCGCTTGCCAAAGAAAATCGTTTCCAATGTGTGGCCACGCATCGAAAAGTTGAAAGACGAGCCGTTCCCACGCGGAGCAACGAAATTAGAAGGCGCAGAGAGATTGTACCGCGTTCGCGTAGGCGATTACCGCATCGTGTATGAGGTGGATACAGACGCCAAGCTGATTACGATTCATTACGTGAGGCATCGCAGCGAAGTATATCGGAATTTCCAAGTCAATTTGGAAACTGCACGAACGCGAAACGCCTGCCCGCCGATTCCGCCACGGTCGCCGTCTTTTGGGGTGCGCGGTTTGCGCTGGTAAACGTGCTTGCATTTCGTCAGACGCCTTGCGGCCGAATCGGTGAGCGGTAGCGTTATGCGCCATGCCACACAAGCCATGGTTAAGCGTCTGATGGTTACAGGATGACCCACTATGAAACTGATAGGAAGTGAGAAATGACTCGTAGAATCCTATCACCCGAAGAACTGAGGAATGCATCTGACTGGCTAATCTACGAGTATTGGATGTTGAAAGGTCTGGCGCAACTACTACTGGAGGACGATGACTACACCGAGATTGGTCTTTTAAGGAATGCTGTGCTTGATTCGTTTCTCATCCACGCGAGGGCATTGGTTGACTTTTTCTATAGAAAGCCCAAGGTCCCAACAGACGTCATCGCGGGTGACTACTTTGATAACACAGAGAAAGCATACTGGGAGCGACATTATTCCAAAGACCCCGGCTGGTTTAAGGACACGCGAACACGAATAGACAAAGGAGTAGCCCATATCTCCTATGAGCGTCGCAAAGATGCATGGGATTATATACAAATCGAACGCGAGATTGGCAAAGTTTTTGACGATTTTGTAAAGCGCGTGTCATTGGATTTGTTGGGTACACGGTGGGAGATAATCAAGCGTAATATCAGAACTGGCAGCGAATCTCCAATAGAACTACCGTCTTTTCTGATAAAAGGCGGCACGTTGAAGACTAGTTTCTATCCACTTCCAAATCCCGATTGGTATCCCGATAAACAAGAGAATGGCTGATAGTCTCGCTGAAGACGCACGGCAGAGAACACGCGCGCGCGGAATTTGCGCGGCAGTTACAAGAAAGGATCGAACGACCGATGAAGAATTCAAATCAAACGTGGAGCAGGAAATTGGTACGCTGGAGTCCCGCGTTCATTGCGGCAGCCGTGATTGTGGCGGCGGTGTTGGTCTTGACAATGCCGCCCGCGCAGGCGCTGGCGCAAGATTTTCTCAATCTGTTTCGCGTGAAAAAATTCGCGGCGATAACCGTTGACCCCGCGCGCGCTAACCAACTCGAAAACACAAACCTCGACATGGAAAAAACGTTTGGCGATTCGGTGCAGGCGCTCAAGGAACCGGGCAATCCGGTGGCGGTGGATTCGGTGCAGGCGGCGAGCGAACGCGTCGGTTTCAACGTTGCGGTTCCTTCCGCAATGCCCAAGAACGCGAAATTAAAAGTTTCCGTGCAAGGTGAAGGCGCGGCAGTCATGACCGCCGACACGGAAAAAATACAAAGCGTTCTGGATGCGTTGGGCATGGACGATGTACAAGTCCCCGCGCAGTTGGACGGCGCGAAAATCAATATCGTGAAACCTGCCGCGGTGATGTTGGACTATACGCTCAAGGATGGCACGCGGGTTAGTTTGATGCAGTCGCCGAGTCCCGAAGTGGATTTGCCCGCAGGCGTTGACCTCGCACAGTTGGGCGAAATTGCTTTGCGCGTGTTGGGTTTGTCGAAACAAGAAGCGCGTGATTTCGCGCAAAAGGTGGATTGGCACAGCACGTTCCTCATTCCCATTCCGGCGAACGCCGCCAAAGTGCGTCAAGTGAATGTGAATGGCGCGGAAGGTTTGCTCCTTGACTCTAACGGCGTCGGGCAAAATCGTCACAGTCCGTACGCTAGAGACGGCGCGATCATTTTGTGGGCAAAAGACGGCATGGTGTACGCGATGCAAGGCGATGTCGGCGCCGCCGATTTGCTCGAATGGGCGAGTTCGGTGCAATAGTGAGATAGTGAGGTAGTGCAGGAGTGGGGTAGTAAGGTAATCCTCCGCGTATTTTATTTTGCCGCTCCCCAACTCTCGCACTCTCGCACTACTCAACTCTCGCACTCTATGTCCAACGCCATCGAAACGCGCGCACTGCGCAAAGAGTTCGGAGCAAAAGTTGCCGTCGCCGACCTCACACTGACCGTACAGCGGGGTGAGGTTTTTGGCTTTCTCGGACCGAACGGCGCGGGGAAAACGACGAGCGTCAAAATGCTGCTCGGTCTCGTCGCGCCGACGCAAGGGCAAGCGCGTGTTCTCGACGCGCCGCTGGGTAACGTGCAGGCGCGCGCGAAAATCGGATTCTTGCCCGAACATTTTCGGTTTCAAGATTGGTTGAGCGGACGCGAGTTTTTGGATTTGCACGCGCGTTTGTACGGTGTGCCGCAAACGGCGCGCGCCGCGCGCATCGAAAAACTTTTGACGCGCGTGGATTTGCAGGATGCGGCGGAACGGAAACTCAGAGAATACAGCAAAGGCATGTTGCAGCGCGTCGGGCTCGCGGCGGCGCTGTTGAACGAACCGCAGCTCGTTTTTCTCGACGAGCCGACGTCGGGACTTGACCCCATCGGGCGGTTGATTGTGCGCGATGTGATCAATGAACTGCGCGCGCAAGGGACGGCGGTGTTTCTCAATTCGCATTTGTTGAGCGAAGTGGAAATCACGTGTGACCGCGTGGCGTTCGTGAAAAACGGGCGCGTGATTCGGGAATTGAGTTTGCATGAGACGGCGAACGGCATCGAAATTGAATTGCTTGTAAAAAATGCGCCGCCGAATTTATTGTCGGAATTAAACCAATTTGGCAGGAACGCGCAAGCGTTGAACGGCGTCATCCATCTGCAAATCGAGAATGACGCGAAAATTCCCGAATTGAATCGCTGGCTCGTGGCACAGGGCGCGGACGTGTACAAAATCGCGGCGGCGAAACCATCGCTCGAAACGTTGTTCTTGCAAGTCATGGGCGATGATGCGCGCGCGGGGTGAAAACGCGCCCATTTGCGGGAGGGCAGCATGTTATTTTCAAAACGATTGTGGATTTTGGTCGCGGGGCTGCTGATTTTTGGGGTTGTTGTAGGGATTGCGATTTGGAGCGCGCCGACACAAACCGAAACGATGATTGCGCCGGACGCGGGCTTGCCGGAAACCGAAATCGTTCAACTTGCCAAAGAGGCGTTGACGGCAGAGTATTCCGGCGCGCCGACCCAAGTCACGGTTGTCAAGTCAACCGTGGGCGCGCTGAATAAATTCCACTGCGGCAAAATCGGAGCGATGATTTCCGTAATCGTTTCGCCACTGCAAGGCGAACCCGATGTTTGCGCGGCGGATTCAACCGTGTGGGTCGTTACCTTGCGCGGAACGTTTCGGCACAAAGATTTCATGATCGAATCCGTGCAGGTCATTCTGGACCGCACAGGCAGAATGATGTCTGTGGACAGCGGAGAGCTATAGATCTTCAGATAATGTTCTGGACTGCCAGACCTTTCGGGTTTCCGGAAACCCGAAAGGTCTTGACTCCCGCCGTCCAAACCATTATCTGAACAACTATAGCGCAAAGCAATTGGTGAATCATCCGCATGGGATTAAAGCGCTGTCCCCAACGAGAGCATTATTCCGTTTCACCGAAATTGCTTGACAAATGTATTCGAATGAATTGACCCGGAACCGCGAATCCACGCGAATCTACGCTAATTTTGATTTGATTCGCGCAGATTCGCGGTTATGAATGTAAAGCGACTTTAGATACTCGGAATAGAGCAAGCGGCGCCAATCGGGCATTTCCGCACACGCGGCGCAAGCGAAAAATTATGCGCGGTATTTTAACGATTTCTCAGCTCGCCATTTTTGAAGCGTTACGCAAACGCGTTTTGCTTGCGGCGTTATTGCTGGGTCTCGCGTTCCTCACGATTTATGCGCTGGGCTTTTATTTCATGAATCGTGAAGTCATCAGTACGCCGCGCGGTCCCGAAACGCAGGCACAGCGCGCCATGATTTATATTTTTCTCACGATGGCGGGCTTGTACGCGGTCAATTTCTTGATGGTGATGATGGCGGCGTTACTGCCGGTGGATACGTTGAGCGGCGAAATTCGTTCGGGCGCCATTCAATCGCTGGCGACCAAACCGCTGCATCGCGCGGAAATTATTTTGGGCAAATGGCTCGGCTTTTGGGTGATTCTGGCGGGCTATTTGGCGTTGATGGCGGGCGGCGTCCTCGTGATTACGCGCGTGATTGCAAACACGACGCCGCCGAATGTGTGGCTCGGTTTGAGTTTGATGGCGCTCAAAGCGACGCTGCTGCTGACGCTTTCGATCGCGGGCGGCACGCGGCTTTCGACGTTGGCGAACGGGGCGCTGGTGTTTGGTTTGTTCGGTCTCGCCTTTATCGGCGGATGGATTGAACAAATCGGCGCGCTGTTTGCGAACGAGACCGCGCGCAATGTCGGCATCATTGCAAGTTTGCTTGTGCCGAGCGAAGCATTGTGGCAATTGGCGGCGTACAATATGCAGCCATCGTTGATGCGCGACATGACGCTCACGCCGTTTTCGCCCGCCTCGGCGCCAAGTGATGCGATGGTGGTATGGGCAATGGGATACACGTTTCTGGTTTTGATGCTGGGCGTGTGGTCGTTCCAAACGCGCGATTTGTGAGCGTGCCGACGCTAAAAAATTTCCGAACGCGCGCGCGTTCGGAAATTTTTTATTGCGTTTGTCCCGAATCCGGGTCCACCATCAAACTGCTTTCGTCCACCGCCTCAAAATCAGAACCTTTCACTTGACGCAGTTCGTCCACGAGCGAATCATTGTCCCAATTTTCGTTCGGCGCGCCGCTGATGAACCAATCGCTCCCGTTGTCGGCGAGAAACATGCCGTACTTTTTCAATGCGTTGAGAATCGCTTGCGTCTGCGGTGAAAAACCGGAAACGTCGAATGATGCTTTGAGGCGAAACCGCTGTCCCATCGGCGGCACATTCGCGTCGGTAATATCGGATGCCTCGTGGCGCGCGGGCCAAATAAATTCGCCACGCGTTTGCGTTGCCGTGAAACGCAGCGCGTGGTTAATTTCTCCGGCGGCGACTTCGTCATAGCGCGCGAGCAGCGGCAGCATTGGCAAACCCGCCGCGTCCGCGCTCGTCCAAGTGTCGGGGCGCAGCGCGTTCGATTTCAAATTCCAAAGCGCGCCCGAGCCCGCTTTCCATTTGCCCGCTTTGGTTTGGCGCGCGGCGTACAATTCGTACAGCAAACATTTTTTGCGCTGTAGGATGAGAATGTGCCGGTCCGAACCGCCTTCGATTTTGGGATTGGACGGAATCGGGTAGGGCCCCGCGTCGCTTTCGTCGGCGTACAAAAATTTTACCGGCGATAGCGCTTGATTTTTGGGCACGACGTTGTAGGGAATCCCAATCGGTTTGCCGTTCCACGAACCCGCGCCGAAATCGGGATGCAGTCCGGTATTGGCGCCGATGGAATTGATATACGCGTCCGAATTGGCGTCAACGGGCAGCGTATCAATCGGCGTATTAAAAACGCTGTCGGCGGGAAAGAGCGTGCATTTGCCCAAATCGGCGGAAACGGGGCGCGCGGCGAAACTCAATGCGCCCAGCGCCAATAGAGCGCAGACGCTGGCGCCAAATTGCAGACGCCGTTTGAAAAGAGAAAACAGACGCATACGTTTGACAGCCGCGCGCGCCGCGCAAGTTTCAAAGCGTGACGCGCGCGACAAATAAAAAATGCCGCGCTCGTACGGGCGCGGCACATTAGGACGTAACTGTTTTGGCTTAGGTTCCGGCAAGGCCGTTGGTGACCTTGGAGAAAATGTTGCCAATTTGCGGACCGAGGATTGCAAGAATCGCAATGACGACGACCGCGACCAAGACAAGGATGAGCGCGTATTCGACCAAACCTTGTCCTTGTTCGTCCTGGCGGGGCAGATAAAGCATAAGAAGCCTCCTGAATAATATGGTTGACTAAAAACCTGACGTCAATATACCCGAATTGCAAAACAATTACAATAGGATATGTGTACTCTCTGGCGCAGAATGACCGCGCCGGATAATTTGGAAAAATTTGCGCGTCCGCTATCGGAATCGCGCGCGGCGCGCGCCGAAATTGGATATAATGTGCGTCGGAGCTCACACATGCCGCGCGCTTGGCTTTATTTGGCGTTCAACCAATTTTATAATCGTTTCGCGTTCACGTACGATTGGGTCAGCGCCGTCGTTTCGCGCGGCGAATGGCGCGCGTGGACGCGCGCGGCGCTGCCGTTTGTGCGCGGCGCGCGCGTTTTGGAAATCGCGTTCGGCACGGGCAATTTGCATTTGGATTTGTACGCGGCGGGACACACGCCCTTTGGCATTGACCTTTCGCCGTACATGCACGCTATCGCGCAAAAAAAATTGCGCGCGCGGCAGCTCACGCCGCGCCTCGCGCGCGCGAATGTGTGCGCGCTGCCGTTCCCATCCGATTTTTTTTCAACGCTGATCATGACTTTTCCGCCCGGTTTTATTTTCAATCCCGCCGCGCTGCGCGAAATGCATCGCGTGTTGGAACCGCGCGGGCGTTTGGTGTGGGTGGACGCGGCGGAATGGGACGCGGAGACTTGGGGCGGGCGCTTGATCAATCGCGCCTTTCAAATCACCGGTACGGGCGCGCCGCCGGAAGCGCGCGCACAACTATTCCAAGCGACGTTTGACGCGGCGCGTTGGACCTGGCGCGTGGAAACGGCGCGCGTCGGGACGAGCCGCGTGCAGGTATTGCTTGCCGACAAAGAGTGAGGATTCATGGAAAGCGGCGAAGCGTTTGCGGCGCTTTTATTTTTTTGCGTCTTTGAAGTTTTGGGCGGCGGAGCGATTGGTACGTATGTCCGAACCTTGCTGCGCCGTGAACCGCCGGGCGCGACGATCTTTTTTTTAATTTGGGGCGCGGGTTTTGGCGGCATACCGCTGCTGGTCGGCGGCGCTACGCTATTGACGAGCGAACGCCCCATCTTGTTTTTCGCGCAGCTATTTGTGTTTGTCATGGCTATCGTATTGGTCGCGCTGATGCCGTCCGAAGCGTTCGCGCAGGACGCGGGCAACAGTTTGCCGACGGCGCTGGTGGGCGCGACGCTGAGCATGTTTGGCGCCGCGCTCGTGTTGTTGACGCTGCAAGATGGGATTGGCGTCGCGACTTGGATCGGCGCGGCGGTCGCGTTGGGCGGCGCGGCGCTTTTATGGCGCGCCGCGCTCGCGGCGTTTCATTCGCCATAGCGTAAATGATTTGCCCAAACGAAAACGGCGCGCGCGAATTTTCGCGCGCGCCGTTTTGGCAAGACCCGACAGGTTTCCGCCGCGTGAGCGTAAGGTAACGCGAACGCGGTATGTTTGGCGTCTGCGTTAGGCAACGCCAAGGGGATAAAACCTGTCGCGTCTTGGCGCAAATTCACGCGGCAAGATTTTCAAAAAAGCGAATGAACGTTTCGATGCCGCGATAGTACGTGGGCAAATGGAGTTTTTCATTGGGTCCGTGAATGTGGCTGTCCGGCAAACCGAAACCGAGCAAGACGGAATCCACGTCGAGTTTTTCCTTGAGCATGGAAACAATCGGCACGCTGCCGCCTTCGTACACAAACAGCGGTTCGACGCCAAATGTATCGCGCAGCGCCGCGCTTGCCGCGCGCGCGCCGACGCTGTCGCGTTCGAGCAAGACGCCGGGCGCGGCGTGCGCAATCGTTTTGAGCTCCCAACGCACGGTGGCGGGCGCGCGCTGCGCGAGATAATCGCGGAGCTGCCGTTCTACCAACGTAGGGTCTTGGTACGGCACGAGGCGCATGGAAATTTTCGCCATCGCTTTGGCGGGCAAAACGGTTTTGGAACCTTCGCCCGTAAAACCAGAGAGGAGGCCGTTGATTTCCAACGTCGGACGCGCGCCGGCGCGTTCGTGCGTGGTGAATCCTTCTTCGCCCCACAACGCGTTGACGCCCGCAAGCGTTTGCCATTGCGCGTCGTTAATGGGATGCGCGGCAAAAGCCGCGCGGTCTTGCGGCGAGAGTTCGCGCGCCTTGTCGTAAAAGCCGGGCAGAGTCACGCGGCCCTGCGCGTCGTGCATCCCCGCAATCAATTCGCACAGCGCTTGCGCGGGATTGTGAATGGAACCGCCAAACAAACCGGAATGTAAATCTTGCGCGGGACCGTACACCCACAATTCAAAATACGCCAAGCCGCGCAGCCCCGCGACCAGCGAAGGCAGCGCGGGCCCCAAAACGCCGGAATCGGCGTTGAGGCACAAATCGCAGCGCAGCATGTCCGCGTGGCGGTCGAGGAACGCGCCGAGATGCAGCGAGCCGATTTCTTCTTCGCCTTCAAAAAGAATTTTCAGATTGAGCGGCAAGCCGCCGTTCGCTTGGAGCGCTTCCAACGCTTTGAGCGCGGCGTGGGCATTGCCTTTCATATCCGCCGCGCCGCGCGCGTATAAATTATCGCCGCGCACGGTCGGTTGAAAGGGCGGCGTGTGCCATTCGTTCACCGGGTCAACGGGCTGCACGTCGTAATGTCCGTAGAGCAAGACCGTAGGTTTGCCGGGCGCGCGCAGCGTTTCGCCGTACACCACCGGATGCCCCGGCGCGTTCGCGTCGCCGGTGGGCAGAATGGCGACGTTATCCAAACCGAGCGCGCGCAATTGCGCGGCGAGCCATTCCGCCGCGCGCTGCATATCGGCTTGATGTTCGGACAAGGTAGAAACGGAAGGGATAGCGACAAAGGTTTGGAGCTCTTGCAAAAAACGTTCGTGCGCCTGACGCGCAAAAGCGATGGCTGAAGCGGATTGTGACATGGCGATTCCTCAAAAAGGTTTGGCGTGTTGTACGACCCGATTGTAACATTGCTGTATGCGCGGGTCAACCATTGTGCTATAATGGCGGCGTGCGCGCGGGAAAAATATCGTCAAGGAGCGGCATATGCAATCGGCGCTTTTGAGTCTAATTTGTCTCGTTTTTATTCTCATCATTTTACTGGTCATCATTCTGAGCGCCATACGCGTTGTACGCGAATACGAGCGCTTGGTCGTCTTTCGCCTCGGCAAAGCGATTGGCAGCAAAGGTCCCGGCGTCGTCTTTTTGATTCCGATTGTGGACCAGCCGGTCAAAGTGGACTTGCGCGAACAATTCCAAGAAATTCCGCATCAGACCTGTATCACCAAAGATAACGTCACCATCAGCGTGGATTTTTTGATTTATTCCAAAGTGGTGGAAGCGGTGGCGTCGGTCGTGCAGGTCGGCAATTTCACGGGCGCGTCGCAAGGGATTGCGACGACGACTTTGCGCGCGGTGATCGGCGATATTATTTTGGACGATGTGTTGGCGCAGCGCGAACATATCAATACCGTTCTGCGTACCAAGTTGGACGAAGTGACGGAACGCTGGGGCGTCAAAGTGACGGCGGTGGAAATCCGCGAAATCGTGCCGCCGCGCGATATTCAAGAAGCCATGACGCGCCAAATGTCGGCGGAACGTTCGCGCCGCGCGGTAGTCACCGAAGCGGACGGCAAACGCCAAGCCGCGATTACGGTGGCGGACGGCGACAAGCAAGCGGTGATTCTTCGCAGCGAAGGCGAACGTCAAGCGCGCATTTTGCAGGCGGAAGGGTATTCGTTGGCGCTGCAAACGATTTTCAATGTGGCGCGCAATATTGATTCCAAAACGTTGGCGCTGCAATACATGGACACGCTCAAACAGCTCGGCGCAAGTCCTTCGACGAAATATATTTTCCCGATGGAATTTACAAATCTGGTGCAGGGCTTGACGCAGTTTATCCAAGAGGCGAGTACCGAAGGTACGACGGACGCGAGCATGGTGCAGATCGCGAATTCGAGCGGTACGGTGCAGCCGCCGACCATCGAACAAGCGCCGCCGAGCGGCGCCGGCACAGGGACTTCACAAACCGGCGATTGAACGCTGAATACAAAACGGACGGGCAAGACCCGTCCGTTTTTTGTTTTGGAAATGACCGACTGCTTGTATAATTCACTACCGCTGTACGCGCCAATTTCAATGGAGTCACACGCTTGTTTAATTTTCTCAAACGCGACAAGGAAAAAACCAAAGAAGGGTTGACCAAGACCCGCGAATCGTTCAAGACCAAACTGCAAAATCTCATCTGGCTGGACAATGAAATTACGCCGGAATTTTGGGTGGATTTGGAAGATACGCTGATTCAAGCCGACCTCGGCGGCGAAGCGACGATGCAAATCGTGGACGAGCTGCGCGCGCGCGCGGATGCCGAGCGCCTCGTCAATCCGAAAAAAGTCCAAGCCCTCCTGCAAGAAGAATTCGTCAAGGTATTGAACGACGCGGGGCAGCCCGAACCCGCGCGCGGCGCGTTCCGAGCCAAACCGCACGTCATTCTCATGGTCGGCGTGAACGGCGCGGGCAAGACGACGAGCATCGGCAAACTCGCCAAGTATTTCCGCGACCAAAACAAACGCGTGCTGCTGGCGGCGGGCGACACATTCCGCGCGGCGGCGATTGAACAGCTGCAAGTGTGGGGCGAACGCGTCAAAGTCAACGTCATCGCGCATCAGCAAGGCGCGGACCCGGGCGCGGTGGCGTTCGACGCCTATCAATCGGCGGCGGCGAATAACGTGGACGTATTGATTATTGATACGGCGGGGCGCTTGCAGTCGAAAACGAATTTGATGAAGGAACTGGAAAAAATCGCGCGCGTGCTGCAAAAGGGCGACCCTACCGCGCCGCACGAAACGCTGCTCGTCCTCGACGCGGTGACGGGCCAGAACGGTTTGAATCAGGCGCGCGAATTTCAAAAGGCGGCGCCGCTCACGGGCATCGTTCTGGCGAAACTCGACGGCACCGCCAAAGGCGGCATTGTCTTTGCTATCGCCAAAGAATTGAAATTGCCCATCAAATACATCGGCACGGGCGAAGGCATTGACGATATCGCGGAATTCGACGCGCAAGAATTTGTCAAGGATTTGTTTGAAGGATGAGATTTGAAATTCAAAAAATTTTCTCTGAAAATTTTTTGAATTTCAAATTCGGTTATGACGTATGGAAGATTTGAAAGCACGCCTCAATCAAATGAACGCCCGCCTCGCGACGCTGTTGGAGCGTCTTTGACCTGCCGTCCAAAGAACGCCAAATCGCCGAACTAGAAAAACAGAGCAGCGCGCCCGCTTTTTGGAACGATACGCAAAACGCGCAAAAGGTGATGAAAGATCTCACCGCGCGCCAGGACGAAGTGGCGCGCTGGAAAACTTTGCGCGCGCGTTTGACCGACGCGACGGATTTGCTCGACCTCGCCATTGAGGAAAATAGCGCGGACGAAATTCACGCGGTGGCGCAAGAGACCGCCGCGTTGGAGCAAGCGTTCGCGGAGATTGAATTCAATCTCTTGTTTTCGGGACCGTATGACCGCCACAATGCCGCGTTCTCGATTCACGCGGGCGCGGGCGGCACCGAAGCGCAAGATTGGGCGCAGATGCTGTTACGCATGTATTTGCGGTGGGCGGAAGCGCACGGCTATCGCGCGGAAATTTTAGAAGAGACCGAAGGCGAAGAAGCGGGCATCAAGAGCGTCACCGTCCAAGTGCAGGGCGAGTACGCCTATGGCCGCTTGAAGGCGGAACGCGGCGTGCATCGGCTCGTGCGACTCTCGCCGTTCGACGCCAACAATCGCCGCCATACGTCGTTCGCGTTGGTCGAGGTGATGCCCGAACTTGAAGACGACGGCGAAATCGAAATCAATCCCGACGACGTGCGCGTGGACATTTATCATGCGTCGGGACACGGGGGCCAAAATGTGCAAAAGGTGGCGACGGCGGTGCGGCTCACGCACGAACCCACCGGCATTGTGGTGACGTGTCAAAACGAACGTTCGCAGTTGCAAAACAAAGAGAACGCGTGGAAAGTTTTGCGCGGACGTTTGGCGGAAAAGAAAATCGAGGAACAGGAAGCGGAACGCGCGCGCCTCAAAGGCAAACATGTCGAAGCGGGCTGGGGCAACGCGATTCGTTCGTACGTGCTGCATCCGTATCAAATGGTCAAAGACAATCGCAGCGAGTACGAAACCGCGCGCACGGATCTGGTGCTGAACGGCGAGATTGACCCGTTGATTGAAGCGTACTTGAAATCGCAGGTCAATTGACGGGCGCGCGGCGGATGAAATAAATTTACGCGATGAAGCAAAAACGTTTTGCGCTGCTCGTCGCGTTGGGCGCGGTCGCGATAGGCATTCTCGCCGCCGCGCTGACGGGCGCGTTAGCCGCGCGCGATGTGCCGTTCGCGTTCGGCGCGCTGGGCGTATTGGGCGCGCTGTGGCTGGCGTTCACGACGCTGCGCGTGCGCGACGAATAAACGAGCGTGGGCTTGAACAATACTGCGCCGCAGAAAATATGCGTCCGCGTCATGAGAATGGCGCGGACGATTTTATTTTGGCGCGAGGCGCCTTACGCGCGGCGATTATCCACAGATTGAAAATCGCGCCGGCTTGAGACCCCAAACGTTTTCGAAAACGTTTGGAGTCTTGAAATACGAGCAATCGCTAAATCACACTCATAGTGTGTAGACTTGGCGCGTGCGGGAATCTATAATTTGTCGTGACCTCGCAAAGCGACAAAATCTAGTTTCCGATGGCATGAGTAAAAAAAGCAATCCACTGCGCGATTTAGGCGAACGTATTCGACAACGCCGTACCGAGTTCGGCTTATCTCAGGAAGAATTGGCAGGGCGTTCCAGTTTGCATCGTAATTACATTGGCGGTATCGAACGCGGCGAAAGAAATATCTCACTTGTCAATATCTTGAAAATTGCCAAGGCGCTTGAGATCGATCCTGCTGAGCTCGTAAAGAATCTAACTCCTCCATCCGGATAACTACCAAATTAATTGTTACTTTCTGCGAGGTCGTTATGAATGACGCAGAAAGAATTATTGACCGCACAAGTTAAAGCCAAGCCGTTTTTGAAATGGGCGGGCGGTAAAACCCAGCTGCTTGAGCAAATGACTGCCTATTTCCCTACCGAGCTCAAGCGTGGAGATATTTGTCATTATGTTGAACCATTTGTCGGGAGCGGCGCAATTTTCTTTCACATTGTTCAAACCTATCCAATCAAAGAAGCGTTTCTGTTTGATGTGAATGAAGAGCTCATTCTTGCTTATAAAACGATTCAGCAAGGTGTGAGTGACTTGGTTTGTAAACTTGAACAGATGCAAGCCGAGTACTGGAGATTGAGCGAAGCCGAACAAGAGAAAATGTTCTATGCGGTAAGACATGATTTCAACTCGATGCGTCAAGAGATAGATTTTGATCGCTATTGCGCTGATGGGATTGAGAGAACCGCGCAAATTATTTTTTTGAATCGTACTTGCTTTAACGGATTGTTCCGCGTTAATGCGCGCGGAGAATTCAATGTCCCTTTTGGGCGATACAAGCATCCGCAAATTTGTAATGCCAATAACTTGATTGAAGCATCGCGTATCTTGCAACGCGCAAAAATAAGCTGCGGCGATTTTACTACCAGCGCCAAGATCGTTGATTCGAATACCTTTGTTTATTTCGATCCTCCCTATCGTCCAATTAGTGCAACCGCAAGTTTCACGTCTTATTCTCGATTTGATTTTGGCGATTCGGAACAAAAACGTTTGGCGAAATTTTATCGCAAACTTGACAAGCGCGGCGCCAAGTTAATGTTGAGTAATTCCGACCCCCAAAATGAAAATACCGACGACCATTTCTTTGCATCGCTGTATGAAGGATTCAACATCAAGCGTGTGCAAGCCAACAGAATGATCAACCGCGACGCCGCCAAGCGCGGTAAGATAAACGAGTTATTGATAATGAATTACACGCAATGATGCAAAGGACGATGCGTAAATGAGCCGCGATACTGTTTGGACCAAGATATTTGAGCGCTATCAGATGCAACTGCATGATTTTGACAAGACGCCATTTCTTATTACAAACAAACAAATCAAGGATGTTAGTCGCCATTTTGATACAACGAGCGAGCGCGAAGTCCGCGTCTTGTGCAAACAGGATACACGCGAGGATCGCCCGGAAGTATTCAAGCAAAATGGATTGTTTCTTTTGCCCACAACCAATAGCAGTTATGCAATCGTCAAGGGCGAAGGTTATGTGGATATTCCGCCAATTGCAAGGACAACGGAATGGTATGTTTCCCAACTGGATTACAAGCTGGAAACTTCTATGATTGGAAACTCAGAAATGCAACACATTGACTTTGCCTACGCGTCGAGTTTGATTCGGACAGCGCTTAACGATGATAGTTTAGTTCTCACAATTCGAGGTAGAAAATATACGCCTCAGTTTAGTTTTTATGTTGGCAGAAGCGAAATTCAAGTTGCAAGCGTGCAGACAGAGGTGGATGCAGGTTACGAAGGACGCGATCGAGTAGTCTTGGTTGAGGCAAAATCGGCAAGCGCCGCCAATACTATTATTCGGCAGCTATATTATCCCTTTCGACAATGGAGACAGGCAACCGATAAAAAAATTGTTTCGCTGTTTTTTGCGAAAAATGGCGACGAATATTCGATTTGGAATTTTGAATTTACAGATCCACAGAACTACAATTCAATCCGCTTGATCGATTCGCATAAATTCGCGATTAACTCTCCAAATTCATGAATAACCCTGACGCCAAAATATTTATTCTCGAAACCACCACCGTCTGGGACTTTCCCATCCGCGGCGATTGGGCGACGCACAAGGGCGATTATCGCGGGAATTTTGCGCCGCAAATCGCGCGAAATATTCTGTTGAATTATTCCACCGAAGGCGAACTCGTCCTCGACCCGATGTGCGGCAGCGGCACATCGTTGATTGAAGCGCGACTGCTGAATCGCAACGCGGTCGGTTATGATATTAACGCGAACGCGGCGCAAATCACGAACGAACGCTTACGCTTTGACGTTCCGCACTCGGCGCGGCAAACCGTCCAGATTGGCGATGTGCGAAATCTTCCGCACGCGGATGACAGCATAGATTTAATCCTTACGCATCCGCCGTATGCCAACATCGTCAAATATTCGGATGGCAAAAATCCCGCCGACCTTTCGAGCATCCCCAACCTACATGCCTTTTTGGACGAACTCGAAAAAGGCGTCCGCGAACTATATCGCGTCCTGAAACCCAATCGCTATTGCGCTATCTTGATTGGCGACACGCGCAAAAGCCAACATTATATTCCGCTGTCGCATTTCGTTCTCGACCGCTGTTTGGAAGCCGGCTTTGCGCTCAAAGAAGAAATTATCAAGACCCAGCACAATACGACGTATACCGCGCGTTGGGTCGGCGCCGCGCGCAGTTATCGTTTTTACCTCATCATGCACGAACACCTTTTCGTGTTTCGCAAACCCCGCGCGGCGGAAAACATTGCGCTCATTCGCCATTCCGTCGCGCGCGGCGGCGTCAAAACGGCGCGCGAAAAACGCACGCTTTATCGCGCGCGAAAAATAAAATAAAACTCAATTTCTGGTAAAATAGGGCGGATGCTGGACAGCTCTATCCCCACCAAGCAAATTACATCGAACGCCGTCGGAACGCGCAATCTGGACCTCGGGCGCGGACGCAAGGCGTTTCAATGGCTGGATTATCTGTCGCCCGACGAAGCGCAGTTGGATGCCCTGCAACAAAAGTATGATTTGCATCCGTTGGCGATGGACGACGTACGCACGTACGACGAACGTGCCAAAGTCCTCGACTTTGGCGCGTATCTGTTCATCACCATTCACTCGCTCACGCGGCAAGCCCAAGATATTATTGACCACGAGTTAGAAGTATTTCTCGGGCGCGCTTTTCTCATTACCATCCATGACGAACCGATGCCCGAAATTGACCGCGCCGTCAAGCGTTTTCAAGCGGATCCCCATCGTCAGGATTTGGGCCCCGATTATTTTTTGTATCTCATCGCGGACGAAATAACCAACGCGTTATTTCCCATGCTCGATCAAATTGACGACGAGATTGACGCGACCGAAGAAGAAACGCTCGCGCGCGCGACGCCCAAAACGCAAGCGCGCATTTTCAAACTCAAACACACCTTGATTCAAATGCGCCGCAGCGTCGCGCCGATGCGCGACGTGATGAACGCGCTGGCGGGCACGCGTTACAGCATCGTGGACGCCAAGACCGCGTTGTATTATCGCGACCTGTACGACCGGCTCTCGCGCATTTATGAATTGATCGAGACCGCGCGCGATTTGTTGGGCAACGCGTTGGAAACGTACTTGTCCGTACAATCGAACCGGCTCAATCAAGTGATGAAGGCGCTGACGATTATTTCGGTTATCTTTTTGCCGCTGTCGTTCATCGTCGGCTGGGGCGGCATGAATTTCGTACGCTTTATGCCGCTCGACAATGAACTCCTGTATGTGGGTTTGAATCTGTCGCTGTTGTTGATTCCGGTCGTCATGCTGATTTTCTTTAAAAATCGCGATTGGTTTTAATTTGCCATTCGAAAAATTTTGCATCATCCCGTTCGATGCAAAATTTTTTTATCTCGCGCCATGTCCCGTTCTCTGCGTGAAACCCGTAAAGCCCCCGCCCATACTATCGCGGCAATGCACGCCGCCGAACGCCCGCGCGAACGTCTCGAATATTTTGGCGCGGGCGCGCTCAGCGACGCCGAATTGTTGGCGATTTTATTACGCACCGGCTATCAAGGCGTGAACGTTTTGGAATTATCCGCCGCGCTGTTGGAAGAGTGCGACCGTTTGCCCGGCTTGGCGCGCATGCCCTTGAAAGAATTGTCGCGCCTCAAAGGCATTGGGCCCGCCAAAGCCGCCGAACTGCACGCGTGTTTTGAATTGGGCCGCCGCGTGGTCGTCGCCGCGCCCGCCGAGAAACCGCAAATCAAATCGCCCGAAGACGCCGCGCGCATGTTGTCCGATATGGAACGTTTGGAACAAGAAGAGATGCGTACGCTGCTGCTCGACACCAAAAATCGCGTCTTGGGACGGCCGCGCGTCTATCAAGGGTCGGTGCATACCACCGTCGTCCGCATCGGCGAATTGTTCAAAGAAGCGGTGCGCGCGAACGCGACCGGCATCATTCTCGCGCACAATCATCCGAGCGGCGACGCGACGCCTTCGCCCGAAGACGCGGCGATTACGCGCGAAATCGTCAAGGCGGGCGCGCTGCTCGACATCGAAGTCCTCGATCATCTGGTGATTGGCGCGCACGGCAAATTTACGAGTTTGAAACAGCGCGGGTTGGGATTTTGATGTCGCGTCCCCACGTTCCGCCGCCGCGCCTCGACCCGCAAACCCTGCCGCCGTTCTTGTCCACCGGCGACGCGGGCTCGTTTGCCCAAGCCACGCTCCAAACGCGCGATCCGCGCATCTTGGAAGATTTGGCGAACGCGCCCTACTTTGCGCCCGCGATGCGACGCGATTTTGAAAAATTGCGCGCGGAAATTTTGCACGGCGAAATTCAAGCGCTGCGCGAGGACGCGCCCGACGCGGATTTTTGGCGCCAGGTTTCTAAACCGTACATCGGCGGCAGTTGGCTCGACGCGCCGTGGTATTGGGCGGAAACGTATTTCTATCGCCGCATTTTGGAAATCACGCGTTATTTTCAAATCGGCGCGTGGCACGAGCGCGACCCGTTCGCGCCCTTGAAAGACGCGGAACTGAAACCGGACGCCGCGCCTGCGCGCGTCGCAGCTATTTTGCAAATTGCCGAATCGGACGCGGCATTAGCGGAACGCGAGATATTCGCCATGTTTTTGCACGCGGCGCTGTGGGGCAATCGCGTGGACCTGTCGTACAATGTCGAACGAATGTACGGCCGCGCCGCGCAGCTGCAAGACGAACGCGAAAATTTATTGGCGGACGATGTGGGCGCGGCGTGGGAATTTTTTCAAACCTCGCGCGTGCGCCAACTCGTGTACGTCGCCGACAATGCGGGGACGGAACTCGCGCTCGATTTGGCGGCGATTGATTTTTTGCTGCAACCGCGCGCGGAACGCCCGTACGCGGAGCAAATCGCGCTGCATCTGAAACCGCAGCCGTTTTACGTTTCGGACGCCATGCCGCAAGACGTTTTGCGAACCCTCGACGCGTTGGAACAAGCGAACGACGCGCCGCGCGCGTTGGCGCGGCGTTTGCGCGCGCATTTGCAGACCAAACGTTTGACGTTACGCACACACTGGTTTTATCCGACGGCGCTGCATTATTTTGAAATGCCCGATGATTTGTGGGCGCTGCTGCGCGCGGCGGATTTTGTCATTCTCAAAGGCGACGTCAATTATCGCCGCGCGGTCGGCGACGCGCATTGGAACCCGACCATCCGCTTTGATTATCCGACGCGTTATTTTCCCGCGCCGTTTGTGGCGCTGCGAACGTTGAAATCGGACGCCGTTGTCGGTTTGCGCGCGGAACAGGTGAGCGCGTTGAGTCAAGCCGACCCCGCGTGGCGCGTGAACGGCAAACGCGGCGTCGCGCAAGCGAATTTGAAACTTTGACCGTAGGAACGTGATGAAACGATCATGAAACGAATTGGCGCGCTCTTGTTTTTGCTCGTATGTTTGGCGGCGCTTCCCTTTGGCGCGCACGCGCAAAGTAAAGCGGTGATCGTAGAACGGCGCGACGCAAACATGACGCTCAACGCCGACGGCACGGTGAACGTGGTCGAAACGTGGGTCGTCAAGTTTCAAGGCGGACCCTTTCGTTTTGCCTTTCGTTCCATTCCGCTCCATCGCATTTCGGCGCTCGAGTTTCAAGGCGTGAGCGAAAACGGCGCGGCGTATGCGCGCGCCGATACGGAACAGCCCAACACGTATCGCGTTCAATCCGACGGCGGCGAGCGCGCGCTTTATTGGTATTTTGAACCGGCGACGAATGAAACGCGCACGTTCCAATTGCGCTATACCTTGTACGACGCGCTGCGGCTTTACGACGGCGGCGACCAATTTTGGTGGAAATTTATCGAGGACGAGCGCGGTTATCCGATTCAAGCGGCGCGCGTGACCGTACAGCTGCCGGCGGAATTTTCGCCCGCTGAAATTGTGGCGACGACGTACGAAAATGGAATCGAAACGAACGGCGCGCGCGTCGTGAACGGGCGAACGGTTGAATTTACCGGCGGTCCTTTTGCGGACGGCGTGGAATGGGAAATCCGCGCGCAGTTTCCGCACGGCGTCGTCACGCAAGCGGTGCAGCCGTGGCAAAAGCTTGACGACGAACTCGCCGCCCAACAAGAACTCGCCGCGCAGCGCAGCGAACGTTTTTCGTTTTACGCGTGGGCGGCGACGTTGATGATTTTGATTGGCGGCGCGTTGGGTTTGCTGACGTTATGGTTTGTGCGCGGGCGCGATGCCGCCGTCGCGCTGCCGGCGGAATTTTTGAACGCGCCGCCCGATACGCCGCCGGGTTCGGGCAAAACGCTCACGCCCGCGTTGGCAGGCGCTTTGATTGACGAAGAGGCGAACGTGCGCGACGTGTTGGCGACGCTGATTGATTGGGCGCAGCGCGGCGTGATTAAAATTCGCGCGCTGCCGCAAGGCGCGAAAACGGCGGACCCGAACGACGATTACGTTTTTGAAAAATTGAACGGCGCGCCGTCGTTGGAACACGCCTACGAACGCAAATTGATGCAAGACCTGTTCAAGGGCGAAACGAGCCGCAGTATGCTTTCGATCCGTCAAGGTCTCGCCGCGTCGCTCGATAAAACGTTTGAAGGTTTGTACGACGAGCTGCGTCGGGACGGTTATTGGGACGTATCGCCGCAGCGCGTGCGCGGACAGTATCGGCGTTTTGCTTGGCTGCTGCTCGTGATGGTGTGTCCCGCCGCGTTTTTATTTCAAATTCTCGCGGCGCTGTTTGTGCAAGAGGACCTGTTTTTTTCGTGGGCGGCGATGGCGCCGTGGGGCGCGCTCGGCGTGATTTTGACGGCGCTGATGATTCTCGCGCGCTATCTGCCGCGCAAAACGCGTCAGGGCGCGGAAGCGACCGCGCGTTGGAATGCTTTCCGGCGCTATTTGGAAAATATCGAAAAATACGCCAACGTCGCGGCGGCGCAAGATCAATTTGAAAAATACCTACCGTACGCCGTCGCCTTTGGCATTGATAAAACGTGGGTGGAAAAATTTGCGGCGGTGGACACGCCCGCGCCGACATGGTACAGCGCGCCCGCGCCAAGCCGGGCGGCGAGTTCGAGCGCGTCCAAACCGTCGTCGTCCGCGTCGAATCGTCCTGTTTCGTCTGCCGGAACGCCGAGCGGCGGCGCGTCCGCGCCCGCGTCATCCAACCGCGCGCCCGCGCCTTCTTTGGACGGCGCCGCGCGCGGCGCGTTCACTTCGCTCAACAGCGTGAGCGCGAGTTTCTTTTCCATGTTGAATACGACCGCTTCGACTTTGGTCCAGAGCAGTCCTTCGTCCGCGCCGAGCGGCAGCAGCTTTCGTTCGAGCGGCAGCGGCGGCAGCAGTTGGCACAGCGGCAGCTCGAGTTCGAGCAGTCACAGTTTTTCCGGCGGCGGTAGTCACGGCGGCGGCGGCGGCGGTGGCGGGCGCAGCGGATTCGGATAAATGAAAACGTATTTTCGTTGTCTCTTTCTTTGCATCGCGCTTGGCGTCGCGGCATTGGCGATGATGCCGTTGACGCCGCGTGCGTTCGCGCAGGCGCCGCGCAAATTACATGTCGGCGTCCTCGTCGGCGAGCCGTTTGTGATCGCCGAAAACGATCATTTTACCGGCTATAGCATTGATTATTGGGAAAAAATCGCCGCCGATTTGGGCGTCGCCTTTGAATATGTGCCGGTGACGAATCAAGACCAAATTGTCGCGATGTTGAATGACGGTTCGCTCGATTTGGTCATTGGCGGCATTGGTATGTTGCCGGACCGCGAAGCTGCGTTTGATTTTTCGCACGCGTATTTTATGAGTGGGACGCAGATTCTCGCGCCGCTGCAAGCGCAGCGGCCCATTATGAGCGTTTTTGCCCCATTAATCGGTTCGGCGGTGCTGCAAGTTTTTTTGATAGCTTTTATTTTTGCCATAATCATGGCGCATGTGATTTATTTCGTCGAGCATTTTGGCAAGAATCCCGATTTTCAACAGGGATATTTGCGCGACATTTGGGAAGCGTTCTGGTATTTGCTGATTATTGTGGCAACCGGCGAATACGGCGACAAGGAAGCGCGCACGCCCATCAAACGGCTTGTCACGGTATCGTTTTGGCTGCTGGGCGTTTTGTTTATCGCGCAATTCACGGCGGCGGCGACTTCGACGCTCACGGTCCAACAATTGCAGGGTTCGATTCACGGACTGAACGATTTGCCCGGCAAGCGCGTTGTCACGCTCGCCGACAGCGCTGCGGCGCAATTTCTCACCGTGAATAAAATCCCGTTCACGACGGTTGCCCATATCGGCGACGCGTACGCGCAATTGGCTCAAGGCAGCGCGGATGCGGTGGTGTTTCAAGCGCCGGCGCTGCAATATTACGCCTCGAACGCGGGCAATGGCAAGGTCCAAGTCGTCGGACCAATTTTTGCTCCGCTGCCCATCGGCATCGGCTTTAAAATCGGCAGCCCGCTGGTGAAAACGGTCAATCAGGAGATTTTGAAATTTTATCAGGACGGCACGTACCAGGAAATCAGCAAACGTTGGTTTGGCGACCAGACGCAATAAGCGTCCAAAAAAAATTACCGGGAAAAAATTTTATGTCTCTCTCCAATGCGCCTTTACGCATCATCAACAGCGCCGCGCCGATTCGCATTTGCGATAACGGCGGCTGGACCGATACGTGGTTCGCCGAGTACGGCAAAATTTTCAACATCGGCGTTTATCCGTACGTCGAAGTGCAAATCGAAATCTATCCGCGCGACGCCCAAGAGCGCGTCGTCATTTTCGCGGAAAATTACGGCGAGCGTTATGTGCGCCATCTCCGTACGGACTGGGAGCATCATCCGCTGCTCGAAGCCGCCATCGAATATATGGGCGTGCCGGAAGACCTGGCGATCCAAGTCACGCTCTTTTCCGAAGCGCCGGCGGGCGCGTCCACCGGCACCTCGGCGGCGGTGTCCGTCGCGTTGATTGGCGCGCTCGACCGTTTGACGCCGGGCCGTTTGACCGCGCATCAAGCCGCCAATATCGCGCATCGCATCGAAACGGATTTGTTGAAACAGCAGAGCGGGATCCAAGACCAAATCTGCGCGGCGTATGGCGGCATCAACTTTATCGAAATGTTCAAGTATCCGCACGCGTCCGTTTCGCAGATTCATGTGCCGGATTCCATTTGGTGGGAATTGGAACGGCGCCTCGCTTTGATTTTTGTGGGCAAAGCGCACCAGTCTTCGCGCGTTCACGAAAAAGTGATTCGTGAATTGGAAAACGCGGGCCCCACCGCGCGCCAAATTCAAGCGCTGCGCGCCACCGCCGAACCTTCGCGCGATGCCGTTTACGCAGGCGATTTTTACGCGCTGGGCCAAGCCATGATTCGCAATACGGAAAGCCAGCGCGAGTTGAACCAAGAATTAATCAGCGCGGACGCGCAGCGCATCATTGACATTGCGCGGGCGCACGGCGCGCTGGGATGGAAAGTGAATGGCGCGGGCGGCGACGGCGGTTCGTTGACGCTGTTGTGCGGCGATTCGTCTCATGCAAAACGCGCCATGCTCCGCGAAATCGAAGCCGAAAGCCCGCTCTTTCAAAACGTTCCGATTTATCTGAGTCGCAACGGCTTGCGAACGTGGGAACAGACGGCGCAAAGGGAATGAATCAAAACGCGCGGACGCCCAAAACGTCCGCGCGTTTTTTTTCGCGCTCAAGCGCAAGGTCCAACCCACAGCCGCGTCGTACGGTCGAATTTCCAACCGGGCGAACGCAGACGCAATACGTTGCGCGTCCAACCGCGCGCGATGCGCGCTTGCGTTTCGTCCCACGTCCGCAGACCGCTCAACGCGTCCAACGCCTCCACGTTGCACGCGCCGACGGCGACCGCCGTTGTCAACGCGTCCGCCGGTTCTAAATCGCGCAGCAGCGCGGCGAGAAAACCCGCGATTGTCGTATCGCCCGCGCCGGTCGCGCCGACGACATCCACGCGGAATGTCGGCGCCCAAAATTCGCGTTCGCTCCACGCGTCCAAATTTGTCGGCTGCGCGCCGCCCATGCGCTGCAGCTGCGCGCGCGACGCCGTTCGCAAATAAAAACCTAACGCGCCAAGTTTGAGTCCCACAATTTTCGCGCCCAGCGCCAGCAATTGCCGCGCCACGTCGGATAACAATTCGGGCGTGACCAAACGCAAGATATTGCCGCGCGGCGCGCGGGCGCGCAAGGCCTCGTACTCGTCGCGCCGCAGCATGTATAAAATTTCTTCGATGCTCGGTAAAAATACGTCCACGTACGGCAGCGCGCGTTCGAGAATGATTTTCCAATTTGCGCGTCCGGCGGGCGCAGCCGGGTCGGGGAGCGCGAGGTCGAGCGAGACGGTCGCGCCGGCGTTTTGGACGCGCGCCAAAATTTCCGCGAGTTCGACGCCTTGGTCCGCGTACATCATTTTCATGACGGGCGGATAGCCGAAATGAAACAGCGCCGCGCGGCGCGTCAAAGCGAAATCTATATCGCGTCCGCAGAACGTATCGTTGGCGCCCGCATGGTGCAGAAAAATACGGTCGGCGTTGGGATAATTGATAATGACGGTGTACGACGTATCTACGCGCGCGTCGGTTACCATGCCGCGTTCGAGCTGCGGATCATGCGCGGCGACGATTTGACGAACGGCTTGGCCAAACAAATCGGCGCCGACTTTGGCGATGAGCTGCGTCGGCACGCCGAGTTTATGCAGCGCCAAACCGGTGTTGGAAACGGGTCCGCCGGTGGCGAGCGCGACGGGCCCGACCGTCAGCAAACGACCGGGCGCAAAACGTTTGGCAAATTCGCCCGTCGGGTTGCCGCTTAGGTCGGGGATAAGGTCGAGACAAATGTGTCCCGCCGCAATCGCCGGGAGCGGTTCGCGCATTTCAGGGGCAGCGGGGCGCGGATTTGCGCGGCGGCGCGTTTAACCTTTCCGCGTTCCGCCGCGTCCATCCGCGTCCCGTACGTTAAGAAAATTATTTCAGCAGATGGTCGAGAATCGACCAATCGAGTTCTTCGTAATCGCGCGCGGCGACGAGCGCGTTGATTTGGGCGCGGTCGAGCGAACGCACGAGCGCGACGAGACGGAGAAACATCGCGAGACTGTTGCGTAAATGTTTGGTCGCCAAGTCGGCGGGCTGCGTTCGCAGCGCTTTGACGTCGAGACCAATCATGCCGACGGTATAAAATTTATTTTCGTCGAGGACGCGCGCTTGATTGAACGCGCGGCGTAAATCCACCGCGCCGAACGAACGATCTTGGTCGTACTTTAAGCCGTTCTGGTCGTTCAGATGCACGCTCCACAATTTGCCGAACGCCAGCGCGTAACCGATTTCGTCCGACGGATCGAGGCCCGCGAGAATCGCGTGCGCCGATTCCACCAATACGCCGACGCGCTGCGGGTCCGCCGCCTGCATCCCAAGCGCGAGCGCGTGGCCGATGGTGGGAATGTACGCCAAATCCATCGGTTCGTTCGGTTTCGGTTCGACGACGATGCGCAGTTTGGGGTCGTATGCAAGCAGCGTGTTGATGGCATGGAGCAATTGCTGCGTGGCGCGCGGCACGTCTTTGGCTTCGCGCATGTACGTGCCTTCGCGCGCGAGCCACAGCACCATCAAATCCGTTCCCAACTCGTTCGCAATGTCCACCGCTTTTTTGGAACGTTCCAGCGCGTACGCGCGCGCGTTGGCGTCGTTCGCCGTGTACGCGCCGTCAATCGTCAACGGATGTTCCCACAAACGCGGCGCCACAAATTCCGCGACCAATCCCGCGTCGGCGATTTGTTGTTTCATCGCGCGCGCGCGTTCGCGCAATTGCGCGGGCGTACACGCGTCCAAATCCGGCACGGCGTCGTCGTCGTGAAACTGCACCGCGTCAAAACCGAGCGCGCGGTACGCTTTTAATTTTTCCGCGAAAGCAAGCGGCGGACGCACCGGCGGTCCAAACGGGTCCGCGCCTTCGTGGATATTCCAGGGTCCGAACGAAAAACGATAACCAAATTTTTCCATCTCTCACCTCGTGATATGTGATACGCACAGCGCGCGTCTTGACGCGCCGCGCCCGCGCGCCCTTGCATTGTAGCAAAGAATGATTTGGATGGGGGAGCGCGTTTGGGCAGACGCGATGCGCGGCTGAGCCGTTGCGATTCGTGCGAAAATCGCAGTAACAATTCGCCCCTATTTCTAGTATAATGCGTTCCATAGATTTGCAAATTGGATGTCAAATTCGTTGCCATGCCAAAACGAACGCCTCTCTCAGATTTTGAAAAACCGCTTTCGCCGAGCAGCTTTCCCAATCCGTTTGCAAAATGGGCTTCCGAGAACGAACCGCGGCTCAAGGAATTTTTTGTGCGCGGTCCGCTGTTTAGCGTGCTGTTTCGAGAGGAAAGCGAACTCGAAACGCGCTTTATCTTTGGTCCCCCGGGCAGCGGCAAAACGGCGTATCGGCGGATGCTCGAACGCCGCCTGCGTCCCCAAAACCGGAATAGCGCCGTTCTCGCCGCCAATTATTTTGAATTGAACGCGCCGGACCGCGTGGCAGCGGAACGTGATGGCGCGGCGCTGTCTTGGCGCGCCTTGCGTCGCGCCGCCCTCTTGGCGTTTTTCCGCGACTTGCTCGTTGACCCGCAGCCCTTTTTTACGCTCTCGCCGCTGCGGCGCGCCCAATTGGCAAGATTTTTCCAAGAGCTCTTTCCCTCGCAGCGGTTGCTCATGCTCGCCGACTGGCTGCGCCGCGAAAATTATCCTACGCTGGCGGACGCGGTAGAAGCCCAAGATGCGCAATTCGCCGCTCGGATGTCCAAACAGCGGGAGATGCTGGATGGGCTGCGAGCGCCGTCCGACACGGAAATTCCCGACGAAGAAATGGAACGCTTGCGCGCGTTGGCGGCGCTCGTCGAACGCTGCGGCATACAGCAGATATGCGTATTGGTGGACGGCGTGGACAAACCGGTCGAATTGAATAAACCCCAAGACGCGCTCGCGCAGATTTTACCATTGTGTCACAGTTTGCAGCTGTTGGACGAAATGCGTATTGTCGTGCAATTTTTTTTACCCCAGGAACTTGCGACCCCGCTGCTTGAGAACGGCGTGCGCTTTGACCGCTACAAACGCTATGATTTGAATTGGACGGACGAACAGCTCACCGAGCTGTTGCGGCAGCGCTTGGAAATCGTAACGAACGGAAAAATTTCGAGTTTAGGACAGTTGGCGGAAGCGGTGATTGTAAAGGAAAATAAACCGCCGCTCGCCCAGCGTCTCGATAGCGAAGTGGTGAAACACGCGCACGGTTCGCCGCGCCAATTGATTCGGGTTGCGGACGCATTATTTGAAACGTATTCGACGCGCGCGCCGCGCGATGGACTTTTTGTTCAAGGCGACTTGGACAAAGCGGTCGCTATAGTGAAAGACACTTTGAAACGCGATTCGCTCGTGCCGCCGTTGGTGATTGATGAAAAACTAAAGCGCGTTTCGGTAGGCGAACGCGAAATTAGATTGTCGGCAAAAGAATTGCAATGTTTGATTTTGTTGAAACAAAAGAACGGAGAAACGTTGAGTCGCGCAGAGATTTGGCAAGAGCTTTACAATGAGAGTAATCCTTCGCCATCTCAAATTGATCCTTTCTTTAGCCGTTTGCGTGGAAAACTGGAACGGGATTCGAAGCATCCCGTTTATTTGATTACGGAACGCGAGCGAGGATTTCGTTTGGAGAATGTGGGGGATTAGTTTTTGGGGAGAGATCGCGCTCTGATTCCTGTTAGTACTACTTTGTCACTTCGGTGGTTTTCCACAGCTCTTGGAGCAGGGATAGTTCGAGAGCCGTGAAAAAATGGCGACAATATAAGTGATTGACATAATTTCCTTTAATGTTATGTCAGCAGAGCATCACTTTTATGTCAAACTGACAAAGTAGTATTAGGACAAATATCATGGACTATCTCGATTTTAACCTCAAAATTGGTCCGCGCACTGCTGAAAACCGATATCATGTCTCGGCGCAATCAGCTGTATCAGGAGAAGCTAGTGGCATTTTGACATTGGCGGAAAGTTACAAACTTGGGTCTTCAAGATGGAATGAAGCGCAAGAACTGGGGGGCAAAATATTCGACGCGCTGTTCACAAACGGAATTTACGCGTCATATTTCGCTAGCCACTTGCATGTTACACAGCAGGGTAGGGGTTTGCGCATCAAACTCACCCTTGATGTTCCCGAGCTATTGAATTACCCGTGGGAATTGCTTTTTGATCCGAAGCGCGGGCAATTTCTTTGCTTATTTGAAGAGACGCCAATTATTCGATACGTTAAACTACCGCGTCCAATTCCGCCACTTACTGTGTCGGTGCCATTGCGAATGTTGGTGGTTGCGCCGTGCCCAAAAGATTACGAACAGCTTGACATTGTGCGTGAACAGCAGAATCTTTCGAGAGCTCTTGATAATGCGCTGAAAATAGATTTAATCAAAATTGATTGGCTACCGCACGCAACTTTTGATATCCTTCGCCAACAATTAGGTGAGCGCGCCTATCACATCTTTCACTTCATTGGACATGGTGAATTTGATTCAAACGAAGCGGATGGTCTGCTGGTTTTCGAAGACGAAACGCGGCATTCAATCCGTGTTAGCGCCCGAAAACTTGCAACCATTCTGGGAAATCACACGACCCTGCGCTTGGCGACTTTGAACGCATGCGAGGGTGCGCGCACATCGGAGCAAGACCTTTTCGCAGGCACGGCGATGACACTGTTGCGCACCGGTAATTTGCCAGCGGTCGTCGCGATGCGATCAAAGATCAGTGATAGTGCGGCGATTGATTTCGCCGAAATGTTTTATAGCGGTATTATCACAACTGGCCGAGTTGAGCCAGCGCTGACCCAAGCGCGCTTGGCAGTTTTCAGTCAAAACATCAATAATGTGGAATGGGGTACGCCTGTGTTGTATTTACGCGCTCAAGACGGCATCCTTTTCCAAATGGCAGAAGAACGCCCGGCTTTGGGACACATGAAGCAGGATCGCGTAGCGGAGATTTCCAACGAACGTGAACTGCCACCAAGGGACCTCGCAAAAGGATATCCCATTGATAAGGTATATTATCAAGGTGGCGCCTTGAGCGGCAAAACCGAAACAGAGCCGGAAAACTTGCCGAACTTTTACGAGAATCAAATCAATCCTATCTTGGAACAAAAGGCGCCAAGCTGCATCACCGATTTTGTCCAACCTGCATTGCAGTTAGATCACCTCATTATTGTCGGCGCGGAGGGAAATGGTAAAACGTTTTTAAATCGGCAGATTGAATTTTGGGCGCGTTCTATTAGTCGTCAGTGGATTGTTGTCAACTGGAAGGAGTTTATTCCATTATTCGAGGAAGGGCGAAAATCAGTTTCCTCGACGTTAGAATCCTTGATGCAAGATCTGTATGCTACGCTAGTAAACGATGAGAGATTTGTTGATAGTGTTCGTTTAATCAATTGGAATCAATCATCAAGTTGGCGCGAGCAACTCGCTATTTTGAAAAAAGTATTGCTTGATAGACATATTAATGGGGTTTTTATCTCGATAGATAATTTGGATAAATATTCAGAGTTACGCCCTGACAAACCGTTCTTGGAATTTCTAGTTACATCGTTCCTGCGGAAGGAGATTATGGAAGATGTACCTCCTTGCTATCTGCGCTTGTTCATGGAACCAGCAACGTTTCAGGGATTGGATACTAAACAGTGGCCGTGGAATAAATTCAAAGTGATAAATTTGAATTGGAATAATCTACAAAAGCAAAAAATTCTGCAATTACGCGCCAAGACAATTCAAGGTTTAGAGACTCAGCCTATTTCTGAAACGGAACTGAAGGGCATGGTTTACAATGCCAATACTTTGCGCGAGGCAATCTTGCAATTGAAAAAGTATTATGAAAGGGAAATACTCAATCATTCAATGGTTTTTGCAGAATGGGAGACGGAATCGTAAATTGTACAGCATGACAGCAAGGTTTCTGCAAGATATCTGCAAGGAAAAAGGGTTGCATCGTTGGCTGTCAGTGATGTAGCTTCTGAGTGAACATCGGTATTCTGAATGGTTTGGTCGGGGCTTGTTATGAACATTCCCTTTTCCTAATTCAGGAGTGATTGGAAGCGAAGCAGGATGCTTAACGCTGATAGTTTTGCATCTCGGATTGCCTCCGCTCGTTTACCATGGAACTCGCCATTTCTTTGGCGCTCGGCTCTTTTATCCCGCCGGGCATTTCTTTTTGTCGAACAGAGACCCGATGCGGCTCTGATTTGACGCGAACCGCGAATCCCATCGCGCGGTCATTTCCCCCTACCCATAAAAATTTTTGTTATACGAAAGAAACGAGGCAGTCAAGATGAACGCTCTTGGCGGCTCGGCGCGCCCTCGAAACGCGCCTAAATTAGCTCCTCAAAATGGGAGCGGCTTGACAGAAAAGAACGACTCGCTTAAGCTACACAACGCAGGAAATCAGCAAAATGGCAAGAATGGACATAAAGAACCAATGGCAAGTAAAATTAATGCAGAACGACCTCTGTACGTAAAGGAGAAATTTGAAGCGCGAACTGCGATACTGGATAGAGTTCGGGATTATCTGCAAGCTGCGGCTGGGCAAAAATTGGCTTGTACGTTAATTGAAATCGTCGGCGTAACGTGGATTGGCAAGACTTGGCTGCTCAGGCATATTGAAGAGTATTACAAACGAGAGAGCGAGCGCCGCGTCGGCGAGCGGCTTACGATTGCGATTTATGTTGATTTGGAAAAGGTCGCTCAACCCGAATCGTCCGAGCAGGAAGCATTTCAGTGGTTCACGCGATTTTTGCGATTGTTTATCTCGGCGCTTGAATCGGCGAGCGATGTCAAACGACCAAACGAGTTGAGGACTTTGCCGCGACAAGAGTCGGCGTTACCGCTCGACCCCATTGAATTGCAAACTGCGCTCAGCGCGCTCTCAAACTGGTTCGTCGAAATACGCTCCAGGTATTTTCCCATTTTAATTTTAGACGCGCTAGAAAAAATTGACGCGTCGCTTCTGGCGTGGGTCGAACGAGAAATTCTAATTCCATTCAATGCCAAGAATCAAACGCTCATTATTACGGCAGGTAGGGCGCCCGTCAAATGGCGCGAACCCGAATTCCGCTTTTATTCCGATTTGATTCGACTGGGCGCGTTGGAAGAATGGGGCAAGCTCGGAGACAAAGGGGTTCCCGCGTGGATTCACGAGCGTTATGCGCTGGGACACGCGGGTCTTGGCGCAAAATTGTACGAGGCGTTTCTGTCAAGCGATTATGGATTCGAGAATATTCGCGCTTTGTCCAAGACGCCGCAGGAACACAATGTCGTTGGCCCAATCCTAAAAAAAGGAATTGACGAAATTGTTTTGAATGATATTCCCGCGCAAGATATTCCCCGCCAGCAAATGAATCTGCGTGCGCTCCTCTGGGCGATTTGTGTGTTGCGGATTTTCAGCCCTGAAACCTTAAAGGTAATGGTGGAAGCGTTTGGACCTGCCGAATATCGGGATAAATCGTACTTGTTCTTTCGCCAAGCCGGATTTTATCTGATCGGTTCAAACGTTGCCGCCTGGCGCCCCGGACTGGGCGATTACCGCGTCGAGCCGCTGGTGCGCCGCATCATGTCCAACGCGCTGCGAATTACCGATGGATGTAAAGAGTACGTCGAGCGACATCAAACGGCGGAAAAATGGTATCGGGAAGCGTTGTTCGAGGCGCCCAGTGCGGCGCCAAGTAAATTGCCCGAAGCGCTTTATCATTTTTGCGTTCAAATTCAATTGCGTGAACCTGCCGTTCTTTCTGAAAAAACAACGAGCGAAATACGCGCCTGGATAGAACTTTTGGACTTGGATAACTCGCCAGACGATGTGGACAAGCTGATTCATCGTTTCAAAAATGACGCAAAGGATGGCGATCTGGAAGAATTGCGCCGAGATATGATAGGGATTGTGGGCAAGGAAACTTTTGCAAAGATAATAGAGATTTTACAGGAAATCCTGTCCCCGGCTGAACTTGAGCCCGCCTAATAATTCATCCGCAGCTCTTTTTTCCAACCGCGTTCGTCTTGGGCGCGGTTTTTATTTTCGGCAAATGCCAAAAATTCTCCGATTGACAAACCCTTTTTTCATCGTATAATTTTGACGTAATTTTTATTCGCGGCTGGGTTACCCCTGTTTTTTAGAACGCACCGTGGGAGGATTTTCATGGCTAAAACTGGTTCGTTCGGGCCTCTTGAACCCAAACGTTTGGTCAATCGTTCTATCGAGATTGACGCAATCGGCGCGGCGCTTGCCTCGAAAGAGGATGCGCCGCGCATTTTTTATTTCACAGGCGGCGCGGGCGTCGGTAAATCGCGTTTGCTGCGTGAGGCGCGCGAAAGATTTCAAAACCAATATACTTTTGCCGGTTTCTACGATTTCGACGACACAGAGCTCCATTCCAACAGCGTGTTGGAGCGGCGCATCCGCAAGACGCTTGATCCTGAAGGAGAACGCTTCAAGGCATTTCGCGCTGGACAGAATGAATACCTTGAGGCGCGCCGCAGCGGAGTTGGCGAAGATAAATTAGAAGACATGCGCCAAAAGTTGGCAGAGCTCTTTGTGCAGGGTATCAACGAAATCAGCGCGCAGAAAAAACTTTTGTTTTGTTTTGATACTGTCGAGACGCTGCAGCGCGAAGGCGATACGGTCACGTTTCCCGCAAAGATTCAAGAGGCAATTGACAAGCTCGCCATTGAAATGCTTGGCTGGCTAACCAAGAATCTGCCTAAAATGCGAAATGTCGTCATCTTGCTCGCGGGCAGACCGAAACCTGGTTTACACGAACAATTTGAAAAAGCGTTCGGAGGCGCGTATCAAAAATTCGAGTTGAATAACTTTACGCCAGAATATGTCAAGGAATATTTGGCGGTGATGGCGGAAACGTATGCGGACGCTGGAGAATCCGCGTTCGCGCGTCAATTCCGCGAATTGGAAAAACAACCTGATCGTATCTATGAGTTGACGAATGGACAGCCCATTCTCCTCTCTTTTGTGACCGACTTGATTCATAATGGGGTTCGATTGCCCAATTACTTTAATCTCGCCGAACCGCTCGCTGCTGATGTAACGCCCCAGCAAGTCAAAGACGCCTTGATGTCTCTCGTCAAGAACGGCATAGATGACGACATTAAATTGGTTTTACCTTATATCGCATTGCTTCGCAAAGGCGTGACGCCCGCGATATTGCATGGGGCGTTGCTGGATGAGCTGCCGGATTGGGATTTGGCGCGCTGTGAACGAGTTTTGGAATCCATGCGCGGTTTATCCTTTGCAAAACCAGCGCCTTCAGATCCGCGTCAACCGCTTGAGCGTCTGCTTTTGCACGATGAAGTATATGATGTGATGGGTGAGCAGGACATTAGCCCGCATATCAAACAATATATTCCCGCCTGCCAGAGGGTGGTCGCTTATTATGACCGCACGATCGCTCAGGCGGAAAAAGACTCGAGAGAATGGCAAAAAGAGCGTCGCGAGATGGAACGAGCGAACGCGTCCGAATCTGAAATCCAAGATGTAGAGACGGCGTTTGAAAAACAAAGCGATCTCATCGCGCGCGCGAATCGGCTCAAGACCAGGCGTCTTTACTATGAACTTTTGGCGGACTCGTTCGACGGGTACGCCGCATACTCGCGTCTTTCCGACCAAGCCATCATCAGTCATCAGGTCGGTTTAGACATGATGCTGCGCGACGAAATGCTGCGCTATTTCGATTTGAATCATCCGGAGAATTGGCGTCTGAAACGAGCTCAAGACATAAAGAAAACAAACCTTTCGCTTCAACGCATTATGCGCGGCGCGGCGATTCGCTGGGTACAGCGTTTGAACGCGCATGGGCAGTCCGCTGATGCCATTGACATGTCCAAAACCTTGCAAACGGACGCGGCGCTGCGCGCTGAATTGAGCGTCAAGGATGACCCGCTCTTTGACGCTATTCTCAAAACCTACGAGGCGGAAGCGTATCTCAATCCTGACACCAGCAAAACCATTCAAGTGGCGGGCGACGCGATAAAACTCTTCGAAGAAGCCGAGCTCGAAGACAGAGATATAGACCTACGAACCCAACTACGTCCGCGTCATTTGGGACGCGCGTACAATAATCGCGCGTACGCGCACGTGCGCGAGAATCGTTTTCACGAAGCCGTTCTGGATTATCAAAAGGCGCTCCCGCTTTTGCGTGCAACGGGTCTGCCACATCAAAGGGCTAACACCATCAAAAATCTCGCGTTCGCGTATGCCAACACCGGACAATTGCTTGCCGCGAATATTCTGTGCCATGAAGCAATTCATCGCTGCCAAGAAAACAATCTCGATTATCTGGAGGGTTTGGGGCGGAACACTCTCGCAATTGTGGAATTGATCGCCGATCGTCCCCATCGCGCAGCCGCGTACGCCAAGCAGGCGCTAGAAATTTTTGAAAATGCCACCGAAGGCATTGACAGACGCGGGATGGGACTTGGCAATATCGTATTGGGCAAAGCGAATCGCGCCCGCGCCCAGCTCGGCATCTATGACACGAATGAAACGACCGAAATGTTTGAAGCGGGCGAACGCGCCTTGCAAAGCGGTTACGCAACCTTCAAGATCGGCACGGATTGGCATGAACCCGCGCGTGAATTAGAAGCGCTCCAAGCGCTCGGCTGTTTGTACCGGCAGTGGGCGTTGTGGGAAAAAATGCGCGAGAATGGTTCGCCCTCGCGTGTCCAAGAGCTCGTTGATAATTCTCAGCGCCACCTTGAACTGGCGCTTGAAAAAGTTGAGAAAAAGTATGTTGGCATGGACGCCGATATTCTCAACGACCTGGCGGAGTTGTTTTGGGTTCAGGACGACACGGCGCGTGTTCTGGAGTATGCGAAGAAATCGGACGACGCCGTGCGCGCCGTCAGCAAAAATTATTTCATCGCCGAGCGCAAACAGCCCGAGGAACCGCGTTTGCAATTATATGTGACTCTGGGCAAAAATGAACTCTTGCGCGCGCGGATTGCCCTAAAGGAAGGTAGGTTGGAATCTGCAGCGCAGCATTATACGGCGGCAAGCGCGTACTTTGGCCGTTTCGAGGGCGACCAGACCACGCGTGAATTATTGGCACGCCGAACCTATCGCATGTATCGCGAATTGTTGGATGCAAGATTATCGCCTAATAGCCGCCATTTGACCGTACAAGAGATGGATCAGTTCCGCGAGCGCGTTGAGCAATTCCAAAGGCAAAATCTGGCGTCGCCGTGGCCCCATCGCACGACTACGCTGGGCGATAATTTCCACTTGATTTGGTCTGACCTGCACAGCGTTCTCGAATCGTGATTCGTGAATTTTCGATTCGTCGCGCAGTGGCTTTGGATGCGCCCAAGATCATTGCCTTGATTGATGCGGTAGGCGCGGAAGGAATCTGGCTTGCGACCGAGCGTTACGTGCCAACCCCGCAGTGGGAACAAGTTTTACATCATCCTGACGCGGAACCGCGCGCGACGCTCTTGGTGGTAGAGAGGAACAGTCAAATCGTCGGCTGGTGCCGCGTTTTTCCTTATCAATTCGGCAATAAATCGTTGCACATCGCGGATATTGGCATCGGCGTCCAAAAGGAATTTCGCGGGCGCGGCATCGGCGGCGCATTGCTGACAACCGCGATCGCATGGGCGCGTGCGCAAGGATTTGAAAAACTGACGCTTGATTTATATTCATCCAATGCTGCCGCACGCCGCCTTTTTGAGCGGTATGGATTTCATGCCGTCGGCGTACGGTCTCGACATGCGATAATCAACGGCGCGTATGTGGGCGAAATTTTGATGGACCTGGAACTGTGAGTTTTGAAATGGCTTGCATTTGTTAGAGGAGAAGACCCATGCCCGAATCTGGCGCAAAAATCCCTGCGGATACGTGCGAAACTATTTATTTTTTTCAATCGGAGACTGAATCAAGCATAGCAGAATTGGACCTAATTGAAATTATACCAAGCGATTTGTCTTTGCCTCTCTCTCTCCCTTTGCCACTTTCTCAACTGGACAGCGACAATGACTGCGCGTGCGAATAAAAGCGAGACGATATTATGCAGCTCACCCTCCGCGCGCCTGCCCTCTATGCTTTGGAATTAACGCCCTTGTGCAATAGCCGCTGCCCGGGCTGTTTCAACGTTTTCATTGACGACGCCGCGACGCGCCCGATGCGCAATGTGCGACCGCCCCTTTCCGCCGCGCAGTGGAACACAATCTTGGGAAAGATTCAACCGCACGCGACGCGCCTCAAACTCACCGGCGGCGAGCCGACGCTGCATCCCGAATTTGAAGCCATCGTGCGCGCCATCGCCGCGCGAGGCATGACGTTCACCTTGTTCACTAACGCGCGCTGGCGCAATCCCGCGCGGCTCGTCGAACTCTTGCGCGCCACCCCGCAATGTGTGGGTATGCTCATTTCACTGCACGGCGCGGACGCGGAAACGCACGAGGCGTACAGCGGCGTGCGCGGTTCGTTTGACGAAACAGTGGACAATATCCGGCGCGCGACGGCGGCAGGATTGAATGTGGCGACGAGTACGGTGATGACGCGGCAAAATTTTTCAGAACTCGGCGCCGTGATTCAACTCTCGACAGAGTTGGGCGCGGACCACGCCGTCATCAATCGCTATTTGGGACAGCCGCTGCCCGAAATTGAACCATCCGAAGAGGAATTGAAACGCGCCGTGTTGGACGTTGACGCGCTGATTCAAAATGGCGCACGCGCAAAATTTGGGAATTGTGTGCCGCAGTGCTTTGTCGAAAATTCTTCGACGGGCTGTCTCGCGGGCGTGGCGTACTGCGCTATCAGTCCGTGGGGGGAAATGCGCCCATGCAATCATTCCCCGCGCGTCGTCGGAAACGTCTTGAACGAATCGGTTGAACACGCGTGGCATTCCGCCGCAATGGAGGCGTGGCGCGGTCTCATGCCCGACGCGTGCGAATCGTCCTGTGCGGCATTTTCAAAATGTCATGGCGCATGTCGCGCGCTGATTGAAATTCGCGGCGAACAGCGCGACCCCTTGCGCGGCGCGCCGCTAGCGTTCGCGCCCAAACCCGCGTCACGCGTCACGTTATACGAGGGGCTGCATCCGCGCGCACAATGCCACTTGCGCCAAGAAGAATTTGGCATGGTCTTGATGCGCGGCAACAAAATCGCGCCCTTGGCGATGCAGGATGTTCCGGTGTTGATGGCTTGCGATGGCGCGCACACACTGCGCGAAATTCAAGCGCAATTTGGCAAGCGCGGCTTGCGCGTGGTAGTGGGATTACAACAACGCGGTTTGATCGAGTATGTTGAGCGCACGCCGTTCGCCGCGTAAGCGCGTTCCTTTTTCTCCAACCGCAGCGTCTAGCGCCGACTCGTCGAGTCGGCGTTTTTTTGTACGCTTGCAAGAAACGCGCGAGATTCGCGCAAGGGTACACTCGCAAAGCGCAAGATACTTGCATGAAAAAAGGATTGCATCGCGCCCTTTTGTTATGGCAAGATAGCGGCATCAACGGGAGGGAAAAAAGCGATGACACCTTATCATTCTGCGCATTGGATGAAATACTTTATCCCCTTTCTTTTTGTTCTTGGCATCGGCGGCGGCATAACGCTCTTGATGGCGTCGGGAAATTATGGACCCAAAGCGGACGCCGAAGCGCAGCGCATGCAGGCACAGACGCGCACTCAAGCAGCGCGCGACGCGATTGACACGGAAATTTATGCGCAACAACAGGCGCTTGATTTGGAGCGCCAAGCCCAATCGAACGTCCTGCAGATTGAGCAGCAGAAACGTTTGGACGAACAAGAATTAGCGCAGCGCCAAGACGCGTACGAACGTTGGCAAGCGCTCCTGCAAGCGAGCGCGTGGCTTGTGACGGCTGGAGCGACGCTCGCGCTGATACTCGCCGCCAGCGCGTTGGCATACAAACTTTTCGAGCAAGCGCGCGCGGCGCGTCAAGAAGCGAAATGGCAAATCGAAGCGCGCGCGCTCCAATCCCAAGTCCTGAAGCTGGAACGCCAAGTGCAAAAACAGCAAACCCAGCTCTATGCGTTCGAACAAAACGCGGCGGCGATGGATGCAGATGAACTGGCGGAACGTTTGGCGCAAATGGAAAAGCATGTGACGGCTCTGCAAATGTGGCGGCTTGAACATTCCGCTCATGGCGCGCACGGGCTGAAAAATCTCACGCGCGGCGACGGACATGACTTGCCTAGAGCTGCATAAGGGCTTGGCAGGCGATTCTTTTTTGAATCGCACAGCTGCGAGAACTCGGCAAAGCGTTGCGACGCGAACTTGGACGTGGCAGAGTCCCACACAAAAAGATTTGCGTCAGAGTGAGTGGTTTGCTAATCGGGATGTTTATTTGCCAGAGCTGCGAATAACGCCTGCGTTATAGCAAACGAAACGCGGCGCAGTGGAGAAATTAGCGAGACGGTCATTTCCATTATTACGGACGGACAATAGGGCGGCGTAATACATCAAGTTTGGCAAAAGACCCGACGGATTTCTAAAGAAGGTCGGTAGAATCAAGCGCTACAGTCAGAAAACCCGTTGGCTCGCTGTGAAATTGTGATGCCTTGACAGCCCGGAAAGGACAGAGAAAAATGTTTGACAATCCACTTTCAGTTCAAGCGTACTCTGCCGCGCGCGCGCCGCCGTTTTGATGGCACGCCATACCATCGTTATAACCGCAGCTTTGTGTGACCATGTCCGCAAAGCTGTGGTTGTTTTTTTTCTATCAAGGCATCAAATAATTCAATGTAACGCAGGTCTCGCCGTTGCGCCGTCGCGTAACGCGCTTGACAAGCGCTTGGCATACGTGCTACAGTTCTCGCGCCTCGATTCAAACAAAATCCCCAATTCACGAACGGAGGTCTGCCATGCCTGCTTTGAACCGTGTCGAACTGATTGGCTATTTGGGACGCGACCCCGAAACGCGTTATACCCCGACGGGCAAAACGGTATGCCACTTTGCCGTCGCCGTCAATCGCCGCAAAGCGCAAGAACCGGATTGGTTTCAAATCCAAGCGTGGGGCAAACTCGGCGAAGTGTGTCAGCAATATCTCGCCAAGGGCCGTTTGGTGTACGTGAGCGGACGTTTGCAGACCGACCGTTGGACGGACGACAAGGGCGAAACGCAATACCGCACCCACGTCGTCGCGACACAGATGCAAATGCTGGACCGCAAATCCGATGAGCAAGAGGTGATCGCAGAGGGCGAAGAAACCGAACCGTCGGATTGAGCCGACGGCGGTAAGGCGCGCGCGTTTGCCGCCGCGGCGAGAATAAAATTTATTTGGGCGCGTTCAAGACCGCGAGCAGTTCCGCGCCGTACGCGTGCGCTTTCCATTCGCCGAGCGCGGGGAGCTGCGCGAGCGCGTCGAGCGTTTGCGGATTTTGACGCGCGATTTCGACGAGCGCGTCGTTGGATACAATCACGTCGGGTTCCACGTCGCGCGCCGCCGCGCGCGTCTTGCGCCATTCTTTCAAACGCGCATAGCGTTCGCGCGATTTCTGATCGGGCAGCGGCGGCGCGCCGCGCGGCGGTTTCGGCAAACGCATTTGCGGACGCGCGATGCCGCGCTCGATGGCTTGCAGCGCTTCGCGTCCGTGCCGTCGTACAAACCATTCGCCCACGCCGGGCAGCGCGGACAATTCCGCCAAATTGCGCGGCTGCGCGTACGCCACGCGCACCAGCGTCACGTTCGACATGATTTTGAACGGCGGGCGGTCTTGTTTGCGCGCCAGCGTTTCGCGCAGCAGATACAATTCACGCAGCGCGCCCAACCCCGGCGGGTCCAATTCGCGCGCGCCTTCGAGCGTGGCGTAACGCTGCGGGTCGAATTCGCGCTCGTTCCAACTCACGCGCGTCAATTTGATAAATTCCGCGCGCGCTTCGTCCAAACGCCCCGCGCGCTCCAGCGCGCGATTCTCCAATTCATATAACCGCAAAAGATAATGCGTATCGTCGCGCGCATATTCGATGAGTTCATGCGCGAGCGGACGTTTGCCCCAATCGGCGCGCTGAAAACGCTTGTCGAGTTTTACGTTGAATTGTTGTTCGAGGATATTGCCCAAGCCCACCTGTTTCCAGCCCAAAATGCGCGCCGCCACCATCGTGTCAAAAACGTTCGCAAAAGCAAAATCATAATCGCGCTTCATCAAGAGAATGTCGTACTCGGCGGCGTGAAACACCAATTCCACCGCCGGGTCGGCGAACAATTCGCCGAGCGGTTGAATTTGCCGGAACGTCAGCGTATCGAGCAAATAATCGTGTTCGGGGATGGAAATTTGAATGAGGCAGACTTTTTCAAAGTACGAGTACAACGAGTCCGCTTCGGTATCAATGGCGATGCGCGGCTGCGCGCGCAAACGCGTCAACATTTCGTCGAACGCGGCTTGTTCGGTGATGAGCAGCGGAGCGCGGCGCGTCATACGTGTTGCAGTACCTCGATGGGATTTTGGACGCGCGGACGCGCAAACCATTTACGGCGCGCGAGCAGCGCCAACGCGCTTGCCAACAAAAGCAGATCGAGCCATTGGTCCACGCGCAAAGCGTACCAGTGCGCCGTCGCGTCGCCGCGCCAAAAACCAAAAATAAAACCGGCGGCGGCAGAGAGCGCGAGAAACGCGAGCCAAGTCGCGCCGTCGTGCGCGCGCGATTTTTTGCGCCGCGCGACCCACAACAGACCGCCAAATAAAAGTAAATAAAAAATACTCGTCATGAGTTGTACTGGAATTCGCAAAGCGCTTATATTATACGCGTCGGGCAGGTCTTGGGCGAAATTGAAACCGAACGCGCGGACCGCTTGCGCGAACGGCTGCAGCGGCGCGGGCGCGGCGGCGGCGGCGGCGTCAATGACGCTGCCGTAATACAAATGCGTCCGGTGCGCGGTGTACCAGCCGACGGCGAGCGCCAACGCCAGACCCAACGCCGCCGCGTCCGCGTATTGCCAAAACGCTTGACGCGTGACAAGCGTAAAAATGAGCAGCGCGATGCCGCCGGCAATGAACGCGCCGCGCCAGCTCATGCCGCCCATCGCCAATGCGCCGATGGCGTCCGCGTTCTCGCCAAAATAATCCCACGCGCTCCACACATATTGCGCGCGGCCCCCCAGCGCGCCGGCGCCGACGCACAAAAGCGCCGCGCCAATGAGCCCGTTGAACGAAATGCCGCGCCAGCGACCGTACGCGAACGCGGCGCCCAAACCTGCCGCGGCTGCCGTCAACAAGCCGAGCGAATAGAGCGCGAAATCGGAAGGCAAATTGGAATCGGGACGCTCGACAAAATCGGCGGCGAGATGTACGAGCCAATCGAGCGCCAACAAACCGATGACGCCCCACATAACGCGCGCGTACGGCGTTCGATGCAGCCAACCGCGTCCGATCCACAGAACGCCCAACGCAATCCAAAGTCCGCGCAGCGCGTCCGCGAGGTCGCTCGCCGGTACGGTCATGCGCGCAGCCCTTCGACGATGCGGGCGTAACGATCCGCCGTCGCGTTCGCCGCGTCGCGCGAATTGGCTTCGGCGTAAATGTGAAAAAAGGGTCCATCGGGATCCGGCGTAATCATGACCCAATCTTGATCGTTCAAACCCAATTTCACGCCGTCGGTCGCGCTGAGAATTTGATTGTGATACTGTTCTTTCAAGAGGCGCAAAGCCATGCCTTTGTTTTCCCACGCCGAGTACACGCGGCGCTGCGCTATAAAAAAGGGCGGCAAGTCGCGCACCACTTGCTGCAAAGTGACGCGGTGGACGGCGAGCAGCTCCAAGATTTTGGCAATCGCCATGAGCCCGTCTACGACCGGATGAAACGCGGGAAAAATAAAATCGCCGCCGCCGCCGAACGCAAAATAGACGTCGGGCAAAAGCGCCGCCTCCATCAAGGCCTGTTGGTCGTTTTTGACGCGCACGAACTGCGCGCCATATTTTTGAATCAACGGCTCGAACAGATTGGGTAAATGTAACGGCAGCGCCACCGTCGAGCCGCGCAGCGTTTCGTGACGCAGCAGCAGCTCGGTCAAAACCGCCGCCGCCATGCCGCCGGACAATTTATGCCCTTGCTGGTCCACCAGCCAAATGCGTTCTCCGCCCACGTCAATTCGTGCGCCGAAATGCGCGCCGACGGCGACGGTAATCGCGCCGAGCCGGTCCAGCGCGCGTTGAAATTCCTCCTGCGTCAACGAAATTTTGCTTTCGTCAATGCGTTCGTTGAGCGCAATCACGTCCACGTCAAGTTGATTCAACACCCGCGGCAAAACCGCCGCGGCGGGCCCGTTCGCGTAATCCACGACGATTTGAAATTTGGCGTTCGCAATCGCGTTGGCGTTGATGCACTTGATAAAATCGTTGCCGTAGCGCTTTTCGGCGGCGCCCGCCGCTTCTTCAATGCGTCCGATTTCGTCGGCATAGACGCGGCGAAAATCTTCGCGAAAAAAGGTGGTCTCGATGGCGCGTTCGTGCGCTTTGGAAAGATTTTGTCCGTCGCCGGAAAAAAAACGAATGTCCACCGTGCGCGCGTCATACGGCGAGAGCCGCACATGCACGCCGCCCTCGGCACGCGTCGCGCGCGTGTAATAGCGCGCGACGGGAATGGGCGCCGATTTAATGTCAACGACTTGAATGCCGGCGGAAGGCAAACCCGCAATCAGGGCGCGCTTTAACATGCGCGGACTGCGATGCGGATCGCGATTGATGACGACCATGCCGTTTTTCGGCAGCGTCGTACCGAACGCCGCGCCGAGCCGCGCGGCGAAATCGGGCGTGAAATCTATATTCACCAAACCGGTGACGCCATAGCGACCGAACAAAGTGCGCCGCGCCTGCGAACCCCAAATCAGCGACGAGCGCAGCGTGGCGCCCGCTTCGATGCGCTTTTGGGGCCACACTTTGACGTTCGGATGAATCGTCGCGCCTTCGCCGACGGTGCATTGGTCGGAAATCACCGCGCCTTCAAACGCCACCGCGCGCGCGCCGATGCTGGTGCGCGCCGCCACAATCGCGCCGCGCAGTTCGACGCCTTGCCCGATATAAGCGTTTTGCCACAAGACGCTGCGGTCAATGTGCGCGCGGTTATCTATGATGGTGTGCGCGCGAATCACGGTGGGCCCATGAATCACCGCGCCGCGTTTGATGCGGACGCCGCGTCCCAAATAAATCGGCGCGAACAATTCCACTTCGTCTTCGATTTCGACATCTTCTTCGGCAAAGATGCCGGGGCGAATTTCCGGCGCAATGACGCCGACGTTCGCTTTGCGATTCAAAATATCGGCGGTGGCGCGATGATATTCTTCAAACGTTCCGACATCCGCCCAATATCCTTCCGCGATATAACCAAAAAGCGGCGCGCCCTTTTTCAACAGACGCGGAAATATGTCGCGCGAAAAATCTACGGGCGTATCCACCCGAATTTCGTCAAGAATTTCGGGCGAGAGAACGTAAATGCCCGTATTGACCGTATCCGAAATGACTTGGCTCCACGACGGTTTTTCGATGAACGCCTCGATGCGTCCCTCGCCGCCCAAAGCGACGACGCCGTAATCGAGCGGATTCGGCACGCGCTTGAGCGTCAAGGTCGCAAGCGCGCCGACGGTTTCGTGAAATTCAAGAATTTTTGCGAGATCGAAATCGGTGAGCGCGTCGCCGCTAAGGACCAAGAACGGCTCGCAAGGGTCGAATTGCGTCGCGGCAAATTTGACCGAGCCCGCCGTGCCGAGCGGATGCGCTTCGACCGAATACTGGAGATTGACGCCCAAACTTTGGCCGTCGCCAAAATAATTTTGAATATCTTCGGCGCGATACCGCAAGGTCGCAATCACGTCCGTAACCTGATTGCGCGCCAACAACTCGCCAATGTGCGCCATGACGACGCGATGGACGAGCGGCAGCATGGGCTTGGGGCGATTCAGCGTGAGCGGGCGTAAACGCGAACCTTCTCCGCCCGCCATGACGACGGCTTTCATCGGATTGATGATTTTGGATTTATGATTTTTGATTTTCGATTGTTACAACGCGGCGCGTCGCAATCTTGGCTCAAGCATCAGAAATCGTAAATCAATCCTTTCCCGCTTCCACCGCGGCGGTGGCAATCGCCCAGGCGATGAGACCCCACGAGCCGCCCGCGATGAGGACGACGAGGAGAAACGAGCGCACATTCAACGGCGTCGCGTTCGGATTGGTCAACATGCCGTACAGCGAGAGGGCAATGGCAATCAGCGCGGCGACGACGCCAATCAACAACGGTCCGTGCAGCGCGCGGCGCGCGCGCGAAAGAATCGAGACGTTGGGCGCGGCGGCGGTTTTATTTTCATTGGTCATAATTTTTCCACAAACTTTCCTTGCGCGTATTTTTGAGATTATACAATAGAAAAAAGACAGCTCGAATTTTTACGCCGACCATTTCGCCGCGCCCAAACCCGCCGCGTAACCGCTCGCAAAACATGCCGTCAACAAATAGCCGCCCGTCGGCGCTTCCCAATCCAGCATCTCGCCCGCGCAAAAGACGCCCGGCATTTTTTGCAACATCAAATTTTCGTCCAACGCTTCAAACGGTACGCCGCCCGCGCTGCTGATGGCGCGCGCCAACGGCGCGGCGGCGTACAGCGGCACGCGCAAATTCTTGATGTGCGCCGCAAGCTGCGCGGCGTCGTCAAAAGCCGCGCGCGGCGCCACCTCGCGCAGCAAACCTAGTTTCACGCCGCGCAGGCCGATGGTTTTTCCCAGATGCGTCGCGAGCGAACGTTTGCCGCGCGGCGTTTGCAATTTTTGCGCGAGCCATGTTTGCGAACGGTCCGGCGCCAAATCGAGCGCCATGTCCGCGCCGCCGTGCGCCGCAATCGCGTCGCGCAATAACGCGGCGGCGGCGTACACCAAACTGCCTTCGACGCCCGCGCGCGTAATGACAAATTCGCCCTGCTGCGAAAAATCTTGAAAGGTCAGACGGACGGTTTTGACGGGCGCGCCTTCAAAACGCCGACGAAACGCGTCGCTCCACGCGACCCAAAAGCCGCAGTTCGCGGGACGCAGCGGTCGAACCGCGATGCCGCATCGTTCCAAAAGCGGAACCCACGCGCCATCCGAACCGAATTTCGCCCAACTGCCGCCGCCGAGCGCGAGAATGACCGCGCGCGCGCGAACGATTTTTTCGCCGTCCGGCGTATCGAAAACGAGCGCGATATCTTTTGCGGCGGCGTCGCGGTTTGCAAACCCGCGCCATTTGTGCCGCAAATGAAACGTCACGCCCGCGTCGTGCAATCGTTTCAACCACGCGCGCAGCAGCGGACTCGCTTTCATGGCGCGCGGAAAGACGCGGCGCGAAGCGCCGACGAACGTTTCCGCGCCCAACGCGTCCGCCCACGCGCGCACTTGCGCCGGTCCGAATTGTTTCAATAACGGTTCGATATAGGCGCGTCGTGCGCCGTACCGCGTCACGAACGTTTCAAACGGTTCGGCGTGCGTGAGATTCAAACCGCCGCGTCCCGCCATCAAAAATTTGCGCGCGGGCGAAGGCATCGCGTCAAAAATTTCGACGCGCGCATTTTTTTCCGCCAGCGTCTGCGCCGCCAGCAAGCCCGCGGGGCCCGCGCCGACGACGACGATGGGTTCGCTCATGCGTGTATTATATGCGCGGATGACGTCGCGCGGCATGATTCCGCGTTATAATCGGAACGAGTCAAACTATTACACTCAAGGAGCGTTTTCATGTTTCGGCCGCGCGTTCAATTTCTCGACCCTGCAATCATTCCGCAAATTTTGGATGAAGCGTTAGACATTCTCGAAAATCCCGGCGTCATTTTTCAGTGGCAGCCCGCGCTCGAATTGTTGGCGGCTTGCGGCGCCGCCGTTGATTTTGAAACGTTGACCGCGCACATTCCGCGCGCGCTGACGGAACGCGCGCTGCAAACCGCGCCGCGCGAATTTTTTCTCCATGACGCGCGCGGCAATCCGACCGTGCAGTACGGCGGCGACGCGATTCACTTTGACCCCGGCTCGTCGGCGTTGTGGATGTACGACAGCGTGACGCACGAGTATCGCGCGCCGACGACGCACGATTTCGTGCGCTATGCGCGCCTCGCCGACGCGCTGCCCGCGTTCGACGCGCTCGCCACTGCGTTCATTCCCGCCGACGTACCGGGCGAGATGGGCGATTTGTATCGTTTGTATTTGTGTTTGCGGTGTTCGGACAAACCGGTTGTGACGGGCGCGTTCGCGGTCGAGACGATGAGCGTGATGCGTGAATTGTTGTGCGTGACGCGCGGCGGCGCCGACGCGTTAAAAGAAAAACCGCGCGCGGTCTTTGACGTGTGTCCCACGCCGCCGCTGCAGTGGAGCGACAATACGAGCGCCAATATCATCGAAGGCGCGCGGCATTTTATTCCGATAGAATTTGTGGCGGTGCCGCTCGCGGGCGCGGCGGCGCCCATCACGTTGATTGGTTCGCTCACGCAGCACATCGCCGAAAATTTGAGCGGCATCGTACTGCATCAATGCGCGCAGCCCGGCGCGCCGTTGGTCTTTGGCGGCGCGCCGGCGATTTTTGATATGCGGATGGGCGTGACGCCGCTCGGCGCGTTAGAGAGCTCGATGCTGTCGTGCGCCGCCGCGCAAATCGCCAAGTATTTGGGTTTGCCCACGCATGGGTATCTCGGTTTGTCCGATACCAAAGTCGCGGACATGCAAGCGGGCTGGGAGACGGGCATGAGCGCGCTGCTCGGCGCGCTCGCGGGCGTGAACATGATGAGCGGCGCGGGCTTGCTCGACAGCGCGGCGGCGTTCAGCGTCGAAAAAATGGTCGCGGACGCCGAAGTGATTGCGATGGCGCGCAAGACGGTGGAGGGCATTGCGCGCGTCCAAGACGGCGCATTTGCGTTGGACGCCTTGCGCGCGGTGGGCCCCGGCGGCACGTTCCTCGATTCGGCGCAAACGTTCGAGCGTTTTCGGCTCGACCAAATTCAACATTCGCCCGTCGTGGATCGTGTGACGCGGCGCACGTGGTTGGCGCAAGGCAAATTGGATACCATCGCGCGCGCGCGCGCGCAAACGGAAAAATTAGAGCGCGCGCTCGAACCGCGCGAAATGGACGAAACGCTTGGGCGCGCGCTGGAAGAAATTGTCGCGCGCGCGGCGCGGCGTTTGGGCATGGACCAACTGCCGCCATTCGCTTGATAGTTTGATTCGCGATTTCTATTGCATATAATACACCCCAATCGTTCTCGCGCTGGAACCGGCGCCAGCGCGATGAACCCATCCCGTATTCTGATACTATCGGAGGTATCCCATGAGGCGTCGCCGTAGTTTTCTGTTCGCGTTCGTTTTGCTTGGCTTGATTATTTTTTCAAAAGCGCTGCCGGCTCAAGCGGCAACAACAGAGCTTTTCTTTTCAGAATACATCGAAGGCACCAGTAACAATAAAGCGCTGGAGATTTACAATGGCACCGGCGCTGCCGTAGATCTGAACGCGAGTGGTTACAACGTCCAAATGTATTTCAATGGTAGTCTATCCGCAGGTTCGACGATCAATTTAACCGGCGCCATCGCCAATGGCGATGTATACGTACTTGCACATTCGAGCGCCGATGCAACAATCCTTGCCCAAGCCGATCAAACGAATGGCAGCGGTTGGTTTAATGGCGATGATGCAGTTGTGTTACGGAAAGGCACGACTGTCATTGATGTGATTGGTCAGATTGGATTCGACCCCGGCGCTGAATGGGGTACGGGTTTAACAAGTACCGCAGATAACACTTTGGTACGCAAAGCAACGGTCTGTCAGGGGGATACAAATGGTAGTGATACGTTTGATCCCGCCACGGAATGGGATGGTTATGCAACCAATACCTTTAGCGGATTAGGCAGCCATACAGCTAGCTGCGGTACGTCTGGCGGTACCACTCTCAGCATTGACGATGTTTCGCAGAACGAGGGCAACGCGGGAACAACGTCGTTTAACTTTACCGTCTCGCTCAGCGCGCCGGCGGGTTCAGGCGGCGTCACGTTTGATATCGCCACCGCCGATGCTACCGCGACGCAGCCGACAGATTACGTCCAAAAGGCGCTCACCGGACAGACCATAGCGCAAGGCGATTCGACGTACACTTTTACGGTGGACGTCAATGGCGATACGACGCCGGAACCGGACGAGACCTTTTTTGTCAACGTTACGAACGTCGTCGGCGCGACGCTTGCGGATGGACAGGGGCAAGGCACGATTGTCAACGACGACCTGCTCAAAATCCATGACGTGCAAGGTAGTGGCGCGACGTCGCCGTTCGCCAGTTCGACCGTCACTGTCGAGGGCATCGTCGTCGCCAGCTTTCAGGGCGCGAACCAGCTAAAGGGCTTTTTCTTGCAAGAAGAAGACGCCGACGCGGACGCCGACCCCGCGACTTCGGAAGGTATCTTTGTCTATTGCAATACCTGTCCGACGGCAGTGGCGGAAGGGCAGCGCGTCCAAGTCACGGGCAGCGTTTCCGAATTCAACGGCTTGACCGAAATCACCGCGAGTTCGGCGCCATCCGTCGTCGTGACCGACGCGGGGAATCATCTTGCCCAAGCTACCGCTGCGTCCATTGACTTGCCGATTGTGGACGACGTGGATACGTTCTATGAAGCGCGCGAAGGCATGAAGGTCAATTTTGTGGACGCGCTCTCGGTCTCGGAATATTTCGAGCTCGCACGGTACGGTCAAATCGTCTTGACCGAAGGCGGGCGTTCGTTCCAATTCACCGAAACGAACGCGCCGGACGCCTCGGGCTATGCCGCGCATCTCGACGCGCTCGCGCGCCGCAAAATAATTCTCGACGACGACAACACCGCACAGCAATCTTTTCTTGCGCTTCCGGACGGCAGTCAATATATCTATCATCCGCGCGCGAAGGGCGGTTTTTCGGTTGGCGCGCAAGGCGACGATTTCTTTCGCGGCGGCGATTTGGTAAATAACTTGACCGGCGTTTTGGATTACGGCGCGGCGGCGTGGCGCGTCCGCCCCACGAACGCGGATCCCGTTGCGTTCACCGTCACCAACCCGCGCCCCGCGTCGCCGCCGAATGTGACCGGCGCCATCAAAGTCGTGGGCATGAATTTGCTCAATTACTTTACGACGATTGATACGACGAGCGGCAATACGGGGCCTTGTGGACCCAATCATGATATGGATTGTCGCGGCGCGGACAGCGCCGCCGAATTGGCGCGCCAGCGCGAACGCACGTCCATCGTAATCTGTTCGCTCAACGCCGACGTGTACGGTTTGGTCGAACTCGAAAACACGACGGCATCGGATACGATTACGGATTTGTTGGACGCGGTGAACGCGCGCTGCGGCGGTACAAAACCGTACGCGTTTGTCAATACGGAGGGCACGCTCGGCACGGACGCGATTCGGGTGGAAATCATTTATCGCACTGGCGTCCTTTCGCCCGTCGGTTCGCCGCAGGTTGATCTCGATCCCATCAACAATCGTCCGCCCACCGCGCAAACCTTTGACGTGGTGAACTGGTCGAATCCCGCGTATGGCAAACGCTTTACCGTCGTCGTCAATCACTTGAAATCCAAGGGCTGCTCGGGCGCGTCGGGCGCAGACGCCGATCAAGGCGACGGGCAAGGGTGTTATGCAGACCACCGCACGCAGCAGGCGACGCGTTTGCTCACGTGGATAAACAACACAGTCATTCCCGCCGCGAACGACTCTGACGTTTTGCTGCTCGGCGATTTCAATTCGTACGGGCAAGAGACGCCCATTACTACGCTCACGAGCGGCGGTTATACCGACATCGCAAGCGCGCGTCTCACAAATTCCTATTCGTATCTCTTTAACGGCGAACTCGGACATCTCGATTATGCGTTCGCAAACGCGGCGCTCAATGCTCAAGTGCAGAATATTGGCGTGTGGCACATTAACGCGGACGAAGCGAGCGTTTTGGATTACAACGATGAAATCAAAGACACAGGCGAAGCGTCGTTTGAAGAAAAACCTGACGGTTCGGCGCTAGTCCCACAGCGTGTGGTGTACGAAGCAAACTCACCGTATCGCGCGTCCGACCACGATCCCGTTATCGTCGGTTTGTTCTCGCCCGTTCCCGCCGCCACAACGCTGGCGTCGTTCCATGCAAAATATGCGCCAGCGAAACAGCGCGTAACCGTCAAATGGACGACGGCGAACGAACTGGGCGTCGTCGGTTTCAATGTGTGGCGTCAAGTGGGCAAACGCGAGTGGGTCAAGGTCAACGCTCAACTCATCGCGCCGAAATATCTGAGCGGGGTTACCGGCGGCAAATACAGTTTTGCGGATAAAAAGATTGGCGCGGGCAAGACCTACCGCTACAAACTCGAAATCCTGTTTGCCGACCGAGCCAGCGAGTGGTCGGAGGTCCAGCGCGTTGTGACGAAATAAGACCTTGCGCCGGACGTCTTGACGTTGGCAAAAAAGCGCGCCGTAAGCGCCGCGCCACGCGGCGCTTTTGGCGCGCGACGGATCAAGCGACGGTCCGCGCGCGGCAAACGGAAATGACGTACGCTTGAACGGCAGGGTGGCAAAACGCAAGGCAACTTTGTAAATTCAGTTGACAAACAAAGAAATATAGTTTATACTTGCGCTGTCTAGTCCAATCATGACGCTCAATTCATCGTCCTCGATTTTCCGCGCGCGTTCACCGATGGCGTTTTCGCGTGAACGCGGCGCAGCGCAAGGAGCATAACGGAAATTTACGCGCGCACCCCGACCGATTCACTTTATCACCCGATTTTGCAGAGGAGAAGAGAATGAACAAGTTTTTCGCAATTGTATTGCTCGCGGGCGCGCTGGCGCTCGCCGCGTGCGCCGCGCCGCCGGCGCAGCCGACTTCGGCGCCGCCGACCGCCGCGCCCGCCGCCCAACCCACCCAAGCGCCCGCCGCCCAGCCGACCGCCGCGCCGGCTGCCGAACCCGTCACGTTGACGATTGAATCGTGGCGCAACGACGACATTAAAATTTGGCAAGACCAAATTATTCCTGCGTTCGAAAAATCGCACCCCGGCATCAAAGTCCAATTTCAACCCAGCGCGCCGACCGAATACAACGCGGCGCTGAATACCAAATTGGAAGGCGGCACCGCCGGCGATCTCATCACCTGCCGTCCGTTTGACAATTCCCTCACGCTCTATCAAAAGGGCTATCTCGCCAAACTGAACGACCTGGCGGGCATGAAGAATTTCAGCGACGTCGCCAAGAGCGCGTGGATCACCGACGACGGCAAAGATGCGTTCTGCGTGCCGATGGCGTCCGTCATTCACGGTTTTATTTACAACCAAGAAGCGTTCGACAAACTCGGTCTGAAAGTGCCGACGACCGAAGCGGAATTTTTCCAAGTTCTCGACGCGATTAAAAAGGACGGCACCTACACGCCGCTCGTGATGGGCACCGCCGACCAATGGGAAGCCGCGACGATGGGTTTCCAGAATATCGGGCCCAACTATTGGAAGGGCGAAGAAGGCCGTTTGGCGCTGTTGAAAGGCACGGCAAAATTCACCGACGCGCCGTACATTGATACGTGGAAAGAACTCGCCAAGTGGAAAGATTATCTCCCCGCCGGTTTCGAAGCCATCAAATATCCCGACGCGCAAAGCTATTTCGCGCTCGGCAAGGGCGCGATTTATCCCGCCGGTTCGTGGGACATTACGACGTTTAACGACCAAGCGAAATTTAAATTTAGCGCGTTCAAACCGCCGGTGCCGAACGCGGGCGACCAATGCTACATCAGCGACCACACCGACATTGCGTTGGGCATGAACAGCAAAACCAAGAATCCCGAAGCGGCCAAGGCGTTCCTCGAATGGGTGGCGACGCCTGAATTTGCTGAAATCTACAGCAACGCGCTGCCCGGTTTCTTTACGCTGCAAAACGCTAACGTGACGCTCAAAGATCCCGTCGCGCAAGAATTTGTTTCGTGGCGGCAGCAGTGCAAATCCACCATCCGCAACTCGTACCAGATTCTTTCGCGCGGCGATCCGAATTTGGAAAATGAATTGTGGCGTTTGAGCGCCGGCGTCATCAACGGCACGATCACCCCCGAAGAAGCGGGCAAAGAGGCGCAAGCGGGCCTCGACAAGTGGTACAAGCCGCAATAGATGGCTCGCCGAGCGCGGCGCGTTAGCGCCGCCGATTTGACTCGCGCCATAACGCGTTGATTCGTGTATAATACCTCTCGTCGTTCGCCTTGAACGGCGAGAGGTTTTATTTTTCGCGGAGGTCAATTCCAGTCATGCCCAAGTCGAACGTTTCCCCAGCGCGTTCTTTCCCCTGGCACATTGTCGTCTTTCTCATGCCGGCGGTCATTATTTATACCGTGTTCATGATTCTGCCGTTGATTGATTCGCTGCGACTCTCGCTCTATACGCTCGACGACAATCATCAAGAAATCTTTAACGGCTTGAACAATTACGTCGTGTTGTTGACCGACCCGCGTTGGTCCGCCGCGTTTCAAAACGCGTTTTGGAACAATGTGAAATTTTTTATCATTCACATGGTCGTGCAAAATTCCATCGGGCTGCTGCTGGCGTCGCTGCTCGTCGCGGGCGGACGCGCGCGCAGCGTCTATCGCACGCTCATCTTTGCGCCGACCGTGTTGTCCGTCGTCATTATCGGTTTTATTTGGAATTTGATTCTGAGTCCGCTGTGGGGCGTCGCGGAGAGTATTCTCAAGGCGGTGGGCTTGGGCGCGCTGTTTGCGCCGTGGCTGGGTTTGCCGGGTTCGGCGCTGACGACGCTTTCGCTGATTTCGGTGTGGCAATTTATCGGCATCCCGATGCTGCTCTTTTACGTCGCGCTGTTGGGCATCCCCGAAGAATTGATGGAAGCCGCGCGCGTGGACGGCGCGGGCGGTTGGACCGCTTTTTGGCGCATCAAATTTCCGCTCATCCTGCCGACCGTCGGCATCGTCGCCATTCTCACCTTTGTCGGCAATTTTAACGCGTTCGATTTAATCTATACCATCAAAGGCGCGCAGGCGGGGCCCCAATTCGCCACCGACATCATGGGCACGTTCTTTTATCGCACCTTTTTTGGCTCGCAATTGCAGCTCGGTAATCCGCCGATGGGCGCCGCCGTCGCCGGGATGATGCTATTTATTATTCTCGCCGGCGTCATCGTCTATCTCTTTTTCTGGCAGCGCAATATCACCACGTACGATTTGTGAGGAGTCGAGTCATGGCAGCTACCGGTTCCGCTTTACGTCATTCGCCGCGCGCCAACGCGTTGGGACGGCTCGTACCGCATTTCATCCTGATTGCGTATTGTATCGTCGCGCTCTTTCCCATCGTCTTGATCGTCATGAATTCGGTCAAGAGTCGCGAAGGAATTTTTAGCGCGCCCTTTGCGCCGCCCACCGGCGAAACGTTCAGTCTCATCGGCTACGAAACCGTTTTCGGGCGCGCGAATTTTCCGAATTATTTCCTCAACAGTCTCATCGTCACCGGCGTCTCGCTGCTCCTGATTTTATTTTTTGGCTCGATGGCGGCGTTCGCGCTCTCGCAGTATCATTTTCGCGGCGATGTCATTGTCGGTCTCTTTCTCGCGCTCGGCATCATGGTGCCGATTCGTTTGGGCACGATCGGCATCTTGCGCTTGATTGTTTCGCTCAATCTCGCCAACACGCTGGTTGCGCTGATTCTCGTGTACATCGCGCAAGGGCTGCCGCTCACGGTTTTTATTCTCACCCAGTTCTATCGTCAAATTCCCAGAGAATTGACCGACGCCGCGCACATTGACGGCGCGAGCGAATATCGCATCTATGCGCTGCTCACGCCGCTCGTACGGCCCGCCATCGGCGCCATCGGCATTTTCACCATGATTCCGATTTGGAACGATTTATGGTTTCCGCTCATTCTCGCGCCCAGCGACCAAACCGCGACGATTACGCTCGGCACGCAGCAATTTCTCGGTCAATTTGTCAGCGATTGGAACGCCGTCCTCGCCGCGTTGACGCTGGCGATGGTGCCCATTCTGCTGCTGTATGTTTTGTTTTCTCGTCAAATGGTGAAAAGCGTGACGGCGGGCGCGGTCAAATAGGAGCGTGTAGATGCGTGTAGGAATCATCGGCGCGGGTTTTATGGGCGCCGTACATGCGGCAAGTTGGCAGGAAACGCCCGCCGCGTTGGCGGGAATTTTCGCGGAAACGCCCGGCGAAGCCGCGCGCCTCGCGGAAAAATACAACGCGCGCGTGTATGAAACTTTTGCCGCGCTGTTGGACGATGTGGATGTGGTGGACGTGTGCGCGCCGACGCATCTGCATTACGAATTTGCGCTGCAAGCCGCCGCCGCGCGCAAACACATCATTTGCGAAAAACCGCTCGCGCGTACGCTGGCGCAAGCGCGCGCGATGCTGCAAGCGTGCGACGACGCGGGCGTGCAATTGCTCGTCGCGCACGTCGTCCGTTTTTTTCCCGAATACGCGCGCGCCAAACAAAACGTTGCGCAAGGCAAAATCGGCAAGCCCGCCGTGATACGCCTCGCGCGCGAATCGTACCAGCCCAAAAAACCGGTCGGCAATTGGTTTTTGGATTTTGAAAAATCGGGCGGTTTGGCGCTCGATTTGATGATTCACGATTTCGATTACGCGCGCTGGCTCGCGGGCGAGGTCGTGAGCGTGTTTGCAAAAAATATCCTCGCGGCAAATCCCGACGCGCCGCTCGATTACGGGCTGGCGATTCTCAAACACGCCGACGGCGCGCTGTCGCACATTGTCGGCGCGTGGGCGTATCCGCCGCCGCATTTTCGCACCGCCATCGAAATCGCGGGCGACGCGGGTTTAATCGAATGGAAATCGGCGGACACTGCGCCGCTCGAATTTTTCCTGCATCAACGCGCGGGCGCCGCGCCCGACGTCGGTTTGCCTTCCAGTCCCTTGCGCGAAAATCCGTACACGACCCAACTCCAAGAATTTTACAACGCGCTCGCGCACGGCGCGCCGCCGCGCGTCACCGCCCAAGACGGTCTTGCCGCGCTCGAAATCGCCCTCGCCGCCATCGAATCCGCACAAACCGGCAAACCGGTCGCGCTCGCAGATAAAGTCCAAGTCAAGACCCCAAGCGTTTGACAGCGAGCATGTTCATCGCACCGCGTAACGCGTCGAAAACGCTTGGGGTCTTGGCGCTATCACACTATCACACTATCGCACTATCGCACTATCGCACTATCGCACTATCACACTATCGCACTATCACACTACCTATGAAAATCGGCATCCTCAGTTTCGCCCATCTGCACGCCGAGGCGTACATTCAAAATCTGCGCGCGCTGCCCGGCGTGGAACTGCTCGGCATTGCGGACGACGACGCGGCGCGCGGACAGCGTTTCGCGCAAACTTTTGACGCGCGCTATTTCGATTCCTATGCCGCGCTCTTGGCGCAAAAACCCGATGCGGTTTTGGTGTGCAGCGAAAACCGCAATCATCGCGCGCTCGTGGAAATGGCGGCGGACGCGCGCGCGCATGTCTTGAGCGAAAAACCGCTGGCGACGAATCTCGCCGACGCCCGCGCCATGATTCAGGCGTGCGAACGCGCGCAGGTGAAATTGATGACCGCGTTTCCGATGCGTTTCAGCGCGCCCCTGGTAGAAATCAAAACGCGTTTGGACGCCGACGAATTCGGGCGCGTGTATGCGTTCAATGCGACGAATCAAGGCGAAGCGCCGTTACAACACCGCGCATGGTTTGTGGACAAGGACCTCGCGGGCGGCGGCGCGGTGATGGATCACACGGTGCATCTGGCGGACGTATTGCGCTGGTATTTGCAGAGCGAGGTCGAAAAAGTGTACGCGCAAACGAATCGCATTTTGTACGCGGACGAAATTCCCGACGCGCGCGTCGAAACGGGCGGCTTGCTCATGCTCACCTTTGCGAATGGCGTTTTCGCGACGATTGATTGCAGCTGGAACAAACCGCCGTACTATCCCACGTGGGGCGGCTTGACGTTCGAAATGATCGCCGAACGCGGCGTCGTTCTCGTGGACGCGTTCAAGCAAAATCTCACCGTGTATCGCCACGAATTGAAACGCGCGGCGTGGGACTATTGGGGTTCGGATTCCAATCAAGCCATGCTCGCAGAATTTGTTTCCGCGATTCGGGAGGAACGTCCCCCGCGCGTAACGGGCGAGGATGGTTTGCGCGCGTTGGAAATCACGCTCGCCGCGTACGAATCGGCGGCGCGCGGCGAACCGGTGCGCTTGTAACGCGCAGCCAGACCGATAAATCAAGCGCCGCGTCCGAAATGGACGCGGCGCTTTTTTGTTCAAACTTTTTGCATCTTGAGCGCACGCTCGCGCGCGGCCTAGCGCGCAAAAGAAAAATGCGGACGGCGCGCGAAATAATACAGATGCGCCGCGCACGCGCAATCGCTCGCGCCGAAACGCGGCGCCGCGATTACGCCGCCGCCGCGTCGAACGTTTGCCGCCCAAATACATTCGTCGGCGCGCGCGTCCGTCGAATACCATACAGCGCGCCAATTGGAAACGGCGCGCAAATAATCAATGTGCCAGCGCAACGTTTTATCCGCGCGCGCGTGCCGCGCGACGCGCGCGCGCAAACCGCCGGGTCCGCGCGCGCTGCCGACGTACACGTAATAGCCGCGCGGAAAATCGAACGCGCCCAATTTGCCGATTTGCAAACGCGCCGCGCGCGGCAAGTGCAGCAGCAGCGCGTACGTTCCGCGCTGCGCGGGCAGCGGCGCGGCGCGCGCCGAACGTTTTACAGCGTGAACGACCGCCATTTTGAATTTGTGCAGCCGTACGCATTGCACGCGCGAACGCGCCAAAAATAGGTGTGTCCGCGCGCGAGGCGCGGCGTGCTAAAGGTCAATCCCGTCAATCCCTCCGCCTGCGCGACGGACGCGCCGCGCCGTCTGTCTTGGCGCACTTGGACGCGATATTCGGTCGCGCACGTTGACGTTTGCCACGTCAACGTAACGCGGCGGCGGTTCGGACGCGCGCCGCTAACCGGCGCGACGAGCGTCGGCGCGGGCGGACGCTCAAGACACGCGCCGTCCGACGCGTACGCATACGCGCCGGGCGGCGCGGTCCCGACGCGCGCGCTGCCATCGCGGTCAATGGGAACGGCATTGCTCAAATTGCCTTGCGGCACGCTCGGCGGCGCGGGCGCGTCGCTCCAATTGAAATCGGGCAGCGCAAACGTCGTGACGCTCAAGATATTGCTGCCGGTCGTCGGATGAAAATTGCCGCCCGCCGGATTGACCAATTGCGGCTGCACGACGTTGATGGTATTGTCCGCGCGCAATTGCGTTTCGTTGCAAGTGGGATTGCTCGGACGACACCCTTCCGTATCGCCGATGCCGAGCGGCATGTCCGGCGAACCGTTCCAAATCAAGTTGCCGCGAATTTGCAGATTCGTATCCGTGCGCGCGGGCGAAGGGATATTGGTTCCGGCGCCGGGCGTGCGCGGACCATAGATTGCAAAATGCTGCCATTGGCTTGAAAAACCGGGGGGATTATAGACGAGGTTGTTATAGATGAATACGTTGCGGTCGGGAATCGGTTGGTCGGTTTGCGTCGCTTCGCCCCAACCGCCCGCCGCGCGATGGGCGTTGCAGCGCGCCGTATCGCCGTCGCAGATGTGTCCGCCGAATACGACTTCGATAACGTGCGAGCGCGCGCCGACACGGTAACAGGTATTGTACGCAAAGAGCGCGTTGTACGCGCCGTTCGCGCCGAAACACGCGCCTTCGGTGTCGTGAACGACGTTGTTGACGAACTTGATGTCGTACGCTTCGTAATGCAGCCATGGGTTCGTCATGAATTCAAAACCCGTGCCTTGACCGGCGGTGTAACCGCCCGTGCCGCAATCGTAAATTTCATTGCCTTCGACGCGCAAGTACGCCGAGCCGCCTTTGGTGTAGGCGCACCAATCGTTCGCGTTGTGAATTCGATTGCGCGTGATGGCGCCGTACTGGACCGCGACAAAATCAATCGCATTGTCCCACGCGCCCGCAATGTCGCTGTCTTCGATGTAAATGTGCCGCGACTGGTTGGCTTTGATCGTCTCTTGCGCTTGACGCGCGCCGCCGTCCAACGCGCTGTTGCGAATGAGAATGTGATCGCACAATTCGCAGTGAAACGCGTCGCCGGCATTGGCGATGGTCACGTCCAAAAAATAAAAATAGCGCGTGTCGTACATGTTGACGTTGCCGAGCAAACGCGCGGAACGCGGCGCGTCGGCGGATTGTAAAATGATGGGAAAGTTGAACGTGCCGTAGCGCTGCTCCCAGTACACGGGGAAATTAGTGTCGGGATAATCGCCTGCGACGAGTAGGATGCGATAACCCGTTGTATTGAGCGTCGTCCCGCGCGGGATGCGATTCCACGCCGCGCCGATAGTGCGTAACGCTTGCGCGCGCGTCGCGCCGCTGGCGCTGTCGCTGCCGCTCACGGGATTGACCCAGAGGTCGCTCAAGGTTGGCGTACCAATGTCGTAACCCGCGCGCGCGGCGGCAGGCACAGACGCGACGGATTGATTCGACGCGGCGGCGTGGAACCAGACGAGGACAAACAAAGGGACGAACAAGGCGAACAAACGAAGGGGGCGGAAATTTGACATGACGTCTCTCTTGAGGTGAGATATGGAACGCGCCCATTATACGAAAATTTCGCGCGACGCGGTTATAGCGCTTTGGTACAATTCCACAATCGAGCGCGGCGGCGAAATAAATTCTATCGCGGGTATAATGTTTGCCACATCTTTTTTTTACAGGAATGGATCCGTGTCAGAACAACTCATTCTTGCGATTGATCTCGGCACCTCTGCCCTCAAAGTCGCGCTCGTGAATCGGCGCGGCGAAATTCTCGCGTGCGAACAGGAAACGCAAAACGTTATTTTGCAGCCGAACGGCGGCGCGGAACAAAATCCCGCCGACTGGTGGGACGCGATTGCGCGCGCGGCGAAACGCGCGCTGGCGCAACATCGCGCGTGGGCGGAAAATGTCGCGGCGTTGGTATGTACGACGCAGTGGTCGGGAACCGTGCCGGTGGACCGCGTGGGCAGCGCGCTGTACAACGCCATTATTTGGATGGACGCGCGCGGCGCGCCGTACATCCGCCAAGTCGCGGGCGGCGGCGTCGAAATCGAAGGATACAATGCGACGCGTCTTTTGCCGTGGCTGCGTAAAACCGGCGGCATCCCCACGCGCTCGGGCAAAGATTCCATCGCGCATATTTTATGGCTGAAACGCGAACGCCCCGACGTGTACCACGCGACGTACAAATTTCTCGAACCGAAAGATTATTTGAATCTGCGATTCACCGGACAGTGCGCGGCGGGATACGATTCCATCATTTTGCATTGGGTCACGGACAATCGCAAGATCGCACGCGTGGATTACGACGCGCAGCTGCTGCGTTTCGTCGGCGTCGCGCGCGAAAAATTGCCGGACTTGAAACCGCCTACCGCCGTGTTGGGAAACGTCACGCCCGCGATCGCGCGCGAGTTCGGTTTGCGCGAGGATGTGCGCGTTGTGATGGGCACGCCCGACATTCATTCGGCGGCGCTCGGTTCGGGCGCGACGCGCGATTATGACGCGCATTTGTACGTCGGCACGTCGTCATGGTTGTGCTGTCATGTGCCGTTCAAAAAAACCGATTTGACGCGCAACATGGCGTCGCTGCCCGCCGCGCTGCCCAACCGTTATCTCTTGACGAACGAGCAAGAGACGGCGGGCGCGTGTCTCACGTATCTGCGCGACAATTTATTTTTTGCGGACGATGAATTGAATACGCCGAAACCCGCCAACGCGTATCGCGCGTTCGACGCGCTCGCGGCGCGCGTTCCGGCGGGCAGCGATAAATTGATTTTTACGCCGTGGCTGTACGGCGAACGCACGCCCGTCGAAAATCACAGCGTGCGCGGCGGTTTTTTCAATCAATCGCTGCAAACGACGCGGGCGCATCTGATTCGCGCGGTGATGGAAGGCGTGGCGTACAATGCGCGCTGGCTGCGCGACGCGGTGGAAAAATTTTGCGCGCGCAAAATGACGGCGTTGAATTTTATCGGCGGCGGCGCAAATTCGGCGGTCTGGTGCCAAATTTTCGCGGACGTGCTGAATTGCGAAATACGGCAGGTGCGCGAGCCGGTGCAGGCGAACGTGCGCGGCGCGGCGCTGCTCGCGGCGGTTTCGTTGGGTTGGATGCAGGCGGACGAAATTCCCGCGCAGGTGGCGATTCAAAATACGTTCGCGCCGAATCCCGCGCATCGCAAAATCTACGACGAATTGTTCGCCGAGTTTTTGCAGATCTATCGCGCAAATAACAAAATTTACGCGCGGCTGAATCGGTAGGCGGCGGCGCGCTTGGATGTGAAATTATGAAATGGACGGATCGTTTGCTGCGCGCGTTACAGCGCGTGAATCCGCGCGTGATGCAGGCGGCGGAAAAAACGCTCAAGGCGCTGCCGGGCGTGGACGCGCGGATGGAACAGGAATACGCGAGCATGTTGGGCGAATTGGAAGGTTCGCTCAAACCGTACGCGCGCGATTTTCCCGCGTACGCTGCATTGCCGCAAATGGGGCGCGACCGCGAATTGATTTTGGATGAAATGGAACAGTTGAACGCGCGCGAACGCGGCAAATGGCAGGAAGGTTTCGTGTCGGGCGCGGTGTATCACGGCGACGCGACGTACATTGATTTTCTCAATCGCGTGTACGCGCTCAATTCGCAGAGCAATCCGCTGCACGCCGACGTTTTTCCTTCCACCTCGAAATTTGAAGCCGAAATCGTTTCGATGACCGCGCGGCTGTTGGGCGCGAACGAAACGAACGAAATCGTCGGCACGGTCACATCGGGCGGCACCGAAAGCATTTTGCTGGCGCTGAAAACGTACCGCGATTTCGCGCGCGACAAAAAGGGCATTACCGCGCCCGAAATCATTGCGCCCGTCAGCGCGCACGCGGCGTTCGACAAAGCCGCGCAGTATTTCAATCTCAAACTCGTACACATTCCTTTGCGCGACGACATGCGCGCGGATGTGGACGCGGCGCGGCGCGCCCTCAACCAAAATACGATTGCGCTCGTCGGCAGCGCGCCCTGTTTTCCGTACGGCGTCATTGACCCGATAGCGGAATTGTCGGAACTCGCGCGCGCACACGGCGTCGGTTTTCACACGGACGCGTGTTTGGGCGGATTCGTTTTGCCGTTCGCCGAAAAATTGGGCTATCCCGTGCCGCCGTTTGATTTTCGTCTGCCCGGCGTCACGTCCATGTCGGCGGACACGCACAAGTACGGTTACGCCGCCAAAGGCACGTCGGTCGTTTTGTATCGCGGACGCGAATTGCGGCATTACCAGTACTACACGGCGACGGATTGGAGCGGCGGCTTGTATTTTTCGCCGACGTTCGCGGGCAGCCGTCCGGGCGCGTTGAGCGCGACGGCGTGGGCGGCGATGATTTCGATTGGGCAAGCAGGATATTTGGACGCCACGCGCGCGATTCTGGAGACCGCGACGAAAATCAAAAACGGTATCCGCGAGCTGCCCGAATTAAAAATTTTGGGCGATCCGCTGTGGGTGATTGCGTTCGCTTCGGACACGTTGGACATTTACAAAGTGATGGACGCGATGACGCAGCGCGGTTGGAGTTTGAACGGTTTGCACAAACCTGCGGCGGTGCATATTGCCTTGACGCAGCGTCATACGATTCCCGGCGTCGCGGAACGTTTCGTCAACGATTTGCGCGACGCGGTGGCGTACGTCAAAACGCATCCCGAAGACAAAGGCGCGATGGCGCCGGTGTACGGTCTCGCCGCGAATCTGCCGCTGCGCGGCGTGGTGAGCGATTTGTTGAAACGCTATATGGATGTGTTGTACAAAGTTTAATGGACGCCGCAAACAGAGTTAATGAACCATCGTTTTTCGCGCGTCTTGCGCGCGCGAAAAACAATTGACGCAGCGCATGTCACTCATTCCCAAGCAATATGATCAGCCCTCGGTGTTCACCGCCGCCAATTTATTGCGCGCGGCGCGGCGCCAAAAGGGTCTCGCCGCGGGCGTCTTGCCCGCGCTCGGCGTGTTGGATCCCGACGGCGACATTGTGCGCTATCTCGTACAGACGGGGCGCGCGCAGCGTTTTCCGCAGTGGGCGTGTTATCACACCGAGCTCTATGTATTCACGCTGAACGGCATTGAATTTGGCATTGTCGGCTGCGCGGTGGGCGCGCCGTTCGCGGTTTTGGTCGCCGAAGAAATGTTCGCTTCGGGCTGTCAATTTTTGACGAGCGTCACGTCGGCGGGTCAACTCGCCGCGCTGCGACCGCCGCCATATTTCATCGTAATCGAAAAAGCGCTGCGCGATGAAGGCGTCAGTCAACACTATGCGCCGCCGGCGGATTACAGCCGCATGGACGCCAAGCTCTTGCGCTGGGTCATGCCCGCGCTGCGCGCCGACGCCATTCCGATTGAACGCGGCGCGACGTGGACGACCGACGCGCCGTTCCGCGAAACGCAAGCGGCGATTGACGCCGCGCGCGCGTTGGGTTTGCACGCGGTGGAAATGGAAGCGGCGGCGCTCTATGCGTTCGCGCGGGCGCGGCGCAAAAAAGTTCTCTGTTTCGCGCATGTGACGAATCAAATGGCGCGGACGGCGGACGATTTTGAAAAGGGCGCGGCGAACGGCAGTCTCGCGGCGTTGGCGCTGCTCGAAAGCGTGGGGCGCGCTTGGCGGCGGCAGCGGCGCGCATGACAATTTTATGGTTTTGCATTAGACTGTGTGCGCGCGACAATATCACAAAGGAGAGATAGCAAATGGACCTCATCAATTTGGAAGGGATTGGGCCCGCCTATAAAGAAAAATTGACGGCGGCGGGCGTCACATCGGTCGAGGATTTGCTCGCCAAAGGCGCGACGCCCAAAGGACGCGCCGCTTTGGCGGACGCTGCCGGCATCAGCGGCACGTTGATTTTGAATTGGGTCAACATGGCGGACCTCGTGCGCGTCAAAGGCGTCGGCGAAGAATATTCCGAACTGCTGCACGCGGCGGGCGTGGACACAGTGGTCGAATTGTCGAAACGCGTACCGGCGAATTTGCACGCGAAAATCGTCGAGACGGCGGCGCAGAAAAATTTGGTGCGCGCCGTGCCTGCCTTGTCGCAAGTGGAAAGATGGGTCGCGGAAGCCAAGACGATGTCGCGTGTCGTAGAATATTAACGTCGCGCGCGTTTTTAACGTCGCAATGGACATACCGCCGCGTCAAGGCGGTATGTTTTTTATGTCGAAGGCGCGCGTAAAAAATACGCGGCGGCAAATTTGATGTCGGGCCCAAATTCCGCCGCGCGCGCCGTTCGCAATTAACCTTCTCCAACGACGCCCGCCGTTTGCAGCGCGTCCAACTCGGCGGCGTCCAAGCCCGTTTGTTCCAAAACGGCGCGCGTATCCTGACCCAAACGCGGCGCGTCATGCTCTGCGCGCGTCAAACCGCGCGCCAGCGTTTGCGGATGCGTCAAGGTCTCGCTCACGTCGAGCAGCGGTTCGAGACAGCAATCCGTCTGCGCCGCGAACGCAATCCATTCCGCGCGCGAACGCGTTTTGAAAATTTTCGCCAAGACCGCGATGCGCGCCGCGTCAAATTGTTCCGACAATAAATCCGCGCGCCCAACTCCCTCGCAAAACGCGCGCCAGAATTTTGGCTCGAGCGCGCCGAGCGCCATGTATTCTCCGTCCGCCGTTTCATACACGTTGTAACACGGATACGCGCCCGTGAGCGGCATCGCGCCGCGCGTCGGATTTTCATTGTCCGCGCGGTAGCACGCGCCCAAAACCGTTTGCATCCAATCCACCGCCGCGTCGAACAAAGCAACGTCGAGATATTTGCCGACGCCGGTGCGTTCGCGTTCCACCAGCGCGGCGCTGATTTGCAGCGCCGCCGCCATGCCGCCCGCGAGATCGGCGATTTGCACGGGCGCCAAAACGGGCGCGGCGTCGGACGCGCCGTTCATTTTCAAAATGCCCGCCAGCGCCAAATAATTCAAATCGTGACCCGCGCGGTCGCGGTACGGACCGCTTTGACCATAACCGCTGAGCGAGCAGTAAATCAAACGCGGATTGTGCGCGCGCACCGCGTCGTACGCCAGACCGCGCTGCGCCATGACGCCGGGGCGAAAGGATTCGAGCAATACGTCCGCGCGCTCGCACAACCTTAAAAGAATCGCGCGCCCGCGCGCGTCGAAAAAATCCAAGACGACGCTTTGCTTGCCGCGATTGTTGCGCCAAAAGACCGCGCCTTGGACGCGTTCCGCATCGAGCGTCACAAACGGCGGCATCAGGCGCGTCGCGTCGCCTTCGGGCGGACGTTCCACTTTGATCACCTCCGCGCCCAAATTGGCGAGCCACTGCGTCGCGTACGGTCCGGGCAAGAGCCGCGATAAATCGAGAATTCGAATGTCGTTGAGTGAGGTCACGTTCGTTTTTCCTTTGCAAACAATGGGATACGCGCGCGCGGCGCGTGTGGTACAGCGCGATTGTACTCGTTTCGCCAGCGCGCCGCCAAGTTTGATTTGGCGCGGATTTTGGGAAAGCGCGCTGCGCTGCGCCGATGAATTTCATCGCGCGAGGTTAAAACGCCGCTCAAACTCGCGTCAAATGCGAGTCTTTCTGTTTTGCGCGCAAGTAAGATTTTTCCCACAGAATCTACCAATGCACGAATTCGCCGCGTCCGCGCGGCGAAACGCCCGATTGTTTCGGGAATCCTCTCATCCGGAGAAAAAAGCATGAACGAGAACGCGCAGCCGCTAGCGCCCGATGAATTGCCGCATATCCACGACAACGCGCCGAACTTTCAAGCGCCGCGCGCCGCCGCCAAGCCGCGCGCTTTGCAGCTGGACATTATCATTGCCAAACACTGTCCGCCCTGCGTCAAGCAGGTAGAGAACTTGGGCGATTTACAGCGTTTGCTGCCCGAGCTGGCCGTCCAAGTCATAGACCTTGACGTTCCCGGCGTCGTTGTGCCACGCAATATCATCGCAGTGCCGGCGTTCCTCTTGAACGGTCATATCGTCGCCACCGGCAATCTAGACCTCCAAGAGTTTAAACAATTTGTAGATTCGTTGGCGTAATTTTTCTCTCAACGCAAAGCGCAAAGGGCTTTGCGTTTTTTATTTCCCCGCGCCGCTTTGCCGCGCCCGCGCAACGCGTTTTTGACCGCATTGCAACGCAAATCAATACGCATCGAACGAAAATAAAGGTATTGCGCGCGGCGGCGTGTCATTCTGCCGCAGGCAAGTGGGGCATCTGACCCTATGCCCGCGCGCGTTTTTCCGGCACAATACGACATAAAGCTGTTGTCAATTCCGATTCGATTTCTTTATCAGGTTGGAGGCATTTGAAATGTCACGAAGCATGGTTACGCTCGACGCCAATGAAGCCGCCGCGTATATTGCCCATCACGTTTCCGAAGTGATTGCGATTTATCCGATTACGCCTTCGTCGGCGATGGGCGAATGGGCGGACCAATGGTCTGCCGAGAACAAGAAAAATATCTGGGGCACGACGCCGCTCGTCGTCGAAATGCAGAGCGAAGGCGGCGCGGCGGGCGCGGTGCATGGCGCGCTGCAAACGGGTTCGTTGACCACGACCTTTACCGCGAGTCAAGGGCTGATGTTGATGCTGCCCAACATGTACAAAATCGCGGGCGAACTCACCTCCACCGTATTTCACATTGCCGCGCGCGCGTTGGCGGCGCAGGCGCTTTCGATTTTTGGCGATCATCAAGACGTGATGGCGGCGCGCGCGACGGGCTGGGCGCTGCTCTGTTCCAACAGCGTGCAAGAGGCGATGGATTTGGCGCTCATCGCGCACGCGGCGACGCTGCAAGCGCGCGTGCCGATTTTGCATTTCTTTGACGGCTTTCGCACCTCGTCCGAAGTGATGAAGATTGAACAATTGGACGAGGACGACATGCGTCACATGATTGACGACGAATTGGTGCGCGCGCATCGCGCGCGCGCGCTGTCGCCCGATAATCCGTTCATTCGCGGCGCGGCGCAAAATCCCGACGTCTATTTCCAGGCGCGCGAAACGGTCAATCCCTTTTACGCGCGCATGCCGCGCATCGTCCAAGAGACGATGGATCAATTCGCGGCGCGCGTAGGGCGTCAATATCATTTGTTTGATTACGTCGGCGCGCCGGACGCCGAACGCGTCATTGTGATGATGGGTTCCGGCGCCGAAGCGGCGCAAGAGACGGTGGAATACTTGTACGCGCGCGGCGAACGCGTCGGCGTGTTAAAAGTGCATCTGTTCCGCCCGTTCAGCGTCCAGCATTTTATGCAAGCTCTGCCCGCGAGCGTCACGAGTATCGCCGTGTTGGATCGCACCAAAGAACCGGGCAGCGCGGGCGAACCGTTGTACCAAGACGTCGTCACCGCGTTGATGGAATCGGCGGACGGGACGCGCCCGCTCCCGCGCGTCATTGGCGGCCGCTACGGTTTGGCGTCCAAAGAATTTACGCCCGCGATGGTCAAGGGCGTTTTCGACGAACTGCAAAAACCAAATCCCAAGAATCATTTCACCATCGGCATCCACGACGATGTGTCGCATACGTCGCTGGACTATGACCCGAATTTTTCGACCGAAGACCCCGCGACGACGCGCGCGATTTTTTACGGACTCGGCGCGGACGGCACGGTGGGCGCCAACAAAAATTCCATCAAAATCATCGGCGACGAAACGGATTTGTACGCGCAGGGCTATTTTGTGTACGATTCCAAAAAATCGGGCTCGACCACCACGTCGCATTTGCGCTTTGGCCCGCGCCCGATTCATTCGTCGTATCTGATTCGTTCCGCGAATTTTGTCGCGTGCCATCAATTCAATTTTCTCGAACGCTTTGAAATGCTGCATGTCGCGGCCGAGGGCGCGGTCTTTTTGCTCAACAGTCCGTTTGGCCCCGAAGCGGTGTGGGAACGTCTGCCGCGCTCGGTGCAGCAAACCATTGCGGCTAAACAATTGAAATTGTATGTCATTGACGCGTACAAGGTGGCGCGCGAGACGGGCATGGGCGGACGCATCAATACCGTGATGCAAACCTGTTTCTTTGCCATCAGCGGCGTCTTGCCGCGCGCCGAAGCGATTGCGGCGATTAAACGTTCCATCGAGAAAACGTACGGCAAACGCGGCAAAGCCGTCGTCGAGAAAAATTTCGCGGCGGTGGACGCGACGCTGGCAAATTTGTACGAGGTCGAAATTCCCAAACAGCTCACGAGTGCGTTTGATTTGCGTCCGCCCGTCGCGGCAGGCGCGCCCGCGTTCGTACAAAACGTGACCGCCGAAATTATCGCGGGACGCGGCGATTTACTGCCCGTCAGCGCGCTGCCGGTGGACGGCACGTATCCGAGCGGCACGGCGAAATGGGAGAAACGCAATATCGCGCTCGAAATTCCGGTGTGGGACGAGGACATTTGTATTCAATGCGGCAAGTGCGTTTTCGTTTGTCCGCACGCGACGATTCGCGCCAAAGTGTACGACCCGCAATGGTTGGACGGCGCGCCCGAAGGTTTCAAGCACGTCCCCGCGCGCTGGAAAGAATTTGAAGGCATGCGGTACACGCTCCAAGTTTCGCCCGAAGATTGTACGGGCTGCACCTTGTGCGTTGAAGTTTGTCCGGTGAAAAACAAGAGCGAGACGCGGCTAAAAGCGATCAACATGAAGCCGCAGCCGCCCATCCGCGAACGGGAAAATGAAAATTGGGCGTTCTTTGAAAAACTGCCCGAAATGGACCGCGCACAAGTCAATCTACATCTCGTCAAAGACAGTCAGCTGTTGGAACCGCTGTTTGAATTTTCCGGCGCGTGTTCGGGCTGCGGCGAAACGCCGTATCTCAAACTCATCACGCAGCTGTTTGGCGAACGCGCGTATGTGGCGAACGCGACGGGCTGCTCTTCGATTTACGGCGGCAATCTGCCGACGACGCCGTGGACGCACAACGCCGAAGGACGGGGCCCCGCGTGGTCCAATTCGCTCTTTGAGGACAATGCCGAATTCGGTCTCGGTTTCCGTCTCACGCTCGACAAGCGTTTGGAATTTGCGCGCGAACTCTTGCCGCAATTCGCGTCCATCGTCGGAACGGAATTGGTGGACGGCATTCTGGACGCCGTCCAAGACAATGAAACCGCATTGCTCCAACAGCGCGGACGCGTGCAAGCGTTAAAAGAAAAATTGGAAGCGTACATCGGGGCGTCTCATGAAACGCCGCTGCGCGAAACGGCGCGCCATCTGCTTTCGATTGCCGATATTTTTGTAAAAAAATCGGTATGGATTGTAGGCGGCGACGGTTGGGCGTACGACATCGGGTACGGCGGTCTCGACCACGTATTGGCGTCCGGGCGCAATGTGAACGTCATCGTGTTGGATACCGAAGTGTATTCCAATACCGGCGGTCAAATGTCCAAAGCTACGCCGCGCGGCGCGGTGGCAAAATTCGCGGCGGGCGGCAAGGCGACGGCGAAAAAAGATTTGGCGATGCTCGCGATTTCGTACGGCTCGATCTATGTCGCGCGCGTGGCGATGGGCGCGAGCGATACGCAAACCGTCAAAGCGCTGCTCGAAGCGGAAGCGTACGACGGCCCTTCGCTCATCATCGCCTATTCGCACTGCATCGCGCACGGCTATGATATGGCGCACGGGCTCGACCAACAAAAAGCCGCCGTCGCGTCGGGCTATTGGCCCCTGTTCCGTTACGACCCGCGTTTGGCAGAGCAGGACAAAAATCCGCTGCAATTGGATTCCAAAGCGCCGGTGCTGCCCTTGGAAAAATATGTGTACAATGAGACGCGTTACACGATGTTGAAACAGAGCGACGAAGCGGCGGCGGAAAGATTGCTTGCGCTCGGAAAACAGGATATCGCCGCGCGTTGGAAATTGTACGAAACGCTCGCGCAAGCGAATGGAAAGGAAAGCAAGTAGCAGGTAGCAGGGTACCGGCAGCGGCGACACGCTTGCCGCTTGTACCTGCTACGTGCTGCCTTTACAACCATGCTCGACCTTACCACGACGTATCTCGGCTTGCCTTTAAAAAATCCGCTCGTGCCTTCATCGTCGCCGCTCATGCAAAAAGTGGACGACATCAAGCGTCTGGAAGACGCGGGCGCGGCGGCGGTGGCGCTCCATTCGCTGTTTGAAGAACAGATCGCGCGCGAAAGTTTCGCGCTCGACCATTATCTGAATTACGGCAGCGAGAGTTTCGCCGAAGCGATTTCGTACTTTCCGCAGATGCTCGGTTACAATCGCGGCGCGGAAGGGTATCTCGAACATATCGCCAAAGTGAAGCAGGCGGTGAATATCCCCGTCATCGGTTCGCTGAACGGTTTTTCGACCGGCGGTTGGATCGAATACGCGCGCGAAATTCAACAGGCGGGCGCGGACGCGTTGGAACTGAACGTTTATTACGTCGCCGCCGATCCCGCGCAGACCAGCCAAGACATTGAACAGATGTATTTGGATTTGGTGCGCCAAGTGGTCAAGAGCGTAACCATTCCGGTGGCGGTCAAACTGCCGCATTTCTTTACCGCGTTCGCCAATTTCGCGCAGCGCATCGCGTGGGCGGGCGCGGACGGATTGGTTTTGTTCAATCGGTTCTATCAACCCGATTTCGATTTGGAATCGCTCGAAGTCGTGCCGTCGCTGACGCTCTCGCACTCGAACGAATTGCGTTTGCGTTTGCAATGGGTGGCGATGGTGTATGGACGCGTCGAGGCGGACCTTGCCGTGACCGGCGGCGTGCATACGGCAGAGGACGTTTTAAAGTGCATGATGGCGGGCGCGAACGTCGCCATGATGACTTCGGTGTTGTTGGAGCGCGGCATCAATTATCTGAGCGCGCTGCTCGAAAGCGTCGCGGCGTGGATGAACGACCACGAATACGAATCCATCGCGCAGATGCGCGGCAGCATGAGCTATAAAAACGTCGCCCAGCCCGCCGCGTTTGAACGCGCCAATTACATGCGCGTCCTGCAAGCGTACGAACCGCGTTTTGACCGCAATCCGTAGCGCCGCGCGCAATGCCTATGGCTCTCAACAAACCCCAACCGCGTCCCGGCGACCCGTCGTCCGACATTGCGCATTTTCGGCACGCCGCGCTCGATATGTTTTTCGCGCCGCGTTCGGTGGCGGTCATTGGCGCGTCCGAAAAACCGCGCAGCGTCGGACGCACTGTCCTGCGCAATTTGCTCGACACGCCGTTCGGCGGCGCGGTGTATCCCATTCATCCCTCGCAATCCCAAGTGCTGGGCATCAAAGCGTATCCGCACGTCGGCGCCGCGCCCGAACCGATTGACCTCGCCATCATTGCAACGCCCGCGCCGACGGTCCCGGAAATCATTCGCGAATGCGCGGGCGCGGCGGTGAACGGCGCGGTCATTATTTCGGCGGGTTTCCGCGAAAGCGGCGCGGAGGGCGCGGCGCTCGAAGCGCAAATCCAAGCGAACGCGCGCCGCGAAGGGGGCTTGCCGCCGTTACGAATTCTGGGACCCAATTCTTTGGGCGTGATGCGTCCGCTCAAAGGACTGAACGCGACCTTTGCGGGTTCTCTGCCGCGTTCGGGCGGCATCGGGTTTGTGAGTCAAAGCGGCGCGTTGGGCACGGCGGTTTTGGATTGGAGCATCCGCGAAAATTTCGGTTTTAGCGCGTTCGTTTCCGTCGGCTCGATGCTGGACGTCGGCTGGGGCGAATTGATTGATTATCTCGGCGCGGACGGTCAGACGCAAAGCATCGTGTTGTACATGGAGACGGTGGGCGACGCGCGCGCGTTTTTTTCCGCCGCGCGCCAAGTGGCGTTGGACAAACCCATCATCATTCTCAAAGCGGGACGTTCGGAACAAGGCGCGCAGGCGGCGGAACGGCACACCGGCGCGGAATTGGAAAACGACGCGGTGCTGGACGCCGCGTTTCAACGCGCGGGCGCGCTGCGCGTGGATACGATTGCAGACCTGTTTCACATCGCCGAAACGCTGGCAAAACAGCCGCGCCCCAAAGGGCCCCGCCTTGCAATTTTGACGAACGCCGGCGGACCCGGCGTCCTTGCCACCGACGCGCTGGTGCGTTACGGCGGCGCGCTCGCGGAATTGAGCGGCGACACGCTCGCGCAGCTCGACGGTTTGCTGCCGCTGCATTGGAGTCACGCCAACCCGATAGATTTTTTGGGCGACGCGGAACCGCCGTTGTACGCCAAAACGTTGGACGCGCTGGCGCACGACGCGCAAACGGACGGCGTTTTGGCGATCTTGACGCCGCAAGCCATGACCGACCCAACCGCTTCCGCCGAAGCGATTAAACCGTTCGCGCAAATGCGAAACAAACCGCTTCTCGCCGCGTGGATGGGCGGCGCCGAAGTCGAAGTCGGCGCGAACGTATTGCGGAACGCGGGCGTGCCGGTCTTTGCGTATCCCGACCACGCGGTGCGGATGTTTAATTACTTGTGGCGGTACAGCGAAAATTTGCGCGCGCTGTACGAAACGCCCGCGCCGTTGGAAATAGAAATGAACGGCGACGCGCGCGCGCGCGTGCGCGAAATGATCGCGCGCGCGCTCGACGCCAAGCGCACGCTGTTGACCGAAAAAGAATCGCAAGAAATTCTCGCGGCGTACGGCATTCCATTTGTCGAAACGCGTCTCGTGACCACCGCCGCGCAAGCGGTCCACGCGGCGGACGCGCTGGGTTATCCCGTCGTCATCAAACTCAACACCGACCAGATTTTACGCAAGCGCGAATACGACGGCGTGATTTTGAACATCACGAGCGCGAACAATGTGCGCGCGACGTTTCGCGCGGTCAAAAATACGGTCACGAATGTATTGGGCAAGGAAAAATTTCGCGGCGTGCTTTTGCAGCCCATGTTGAATCTGCGCGACGGATTTGCGCTGCATGTGGGCAGCATGTTTGACGCGCAGTTTGGACCCGTTTTGCGTTTTGGCGCGGAACATCGTTCGTCGCCGACGGATGCGCTGGACCGGCGCTTTGACGAAACGACGCTGCTGCGCGACGCGCGCTTTCGCGACGACGCGCTCGGTTTGCCGGCGCTCAATACCACGCAGGCGCGGCGCATGATTGAAAATACGCGCGTCTATAAAATTTTGCGCGAAGCGAACATGGATACGCAAGCGTTGGAACAGATTCTCGCGCGTTTCAGTCAACTCGTCGTCGAACAGCCGCGCATCAAAGCGATTGAAATTCATCCGTTAGTGGCGCTGCCGCCGTTCGCCGAAACGCAGGGCGCGACGCGGGTGTTGGCGCTGGATGCGCGCATTATGCTGCACGACGCCGCGCTGGCGGACCAAGCGCTGCCGCGGCCCGTGATTCGTCCGTACCCCACGCAATACGTCGCGCCGTTCCAACTGCGCGACGGTTCGCCCGTACTGATTCGTCCGATTCGTTCCGAAGACGAAGCGCTGCTCATTCACTTTCACGAAAAATTGTCCGAGCAGAGCGTGTACCTGCGCTATTTTCACGCGTTGAATTTGTCGCAGCGCATCGCACACGAACGGCTCGCGCGCATTGCGACGAACGATTACGACCGCGAAATCGCGTTGGTGGTAGAGCGCGACCTGCCCGCCGCCGACCAAGCCGCCGCGCCCGAACTGCTTGCCGTCGCGCGCCTCAGTCGCATCCAAAAGACCGGCGACGCGGAATTTGCGATTTTGATACGCGACGATATGCAAAAGCAGGGACTCGGCACGACGCTCTTGACCAAGCTCGTCGAAATTGGCCGCGCCGAAGGATTGCGGCGCATCATCGGCGAAATCTTGCCGGAAAATACGGGCATGAAACGCGTGACGGAAAAATTGGGCTTTGCGTTGAGCTATGACATCGAAGAGGGCTTGACGCACGCGGTTCTGGAACTCTGAGCGCGCGCGTTCGCAATGTATTTTGGCGTTTCAACTTTCGGAATTCGGGCAGTCCCGCGCCGCGATTCCGAAAGTTTTTTTGTTTTAGCGCGCAAAATTTTTAATGACTATGCGTATTGACATTAGAACATACGTTCTGTATAATCAGAGCAGATGTTTCCATTACAGCAACGCCTCCACCTGCAAGCCGACCGCATTGAGCTGGCGCTTGCGACGCACAAAGCGCCCGCGCGCGTGACCGGCGGGCGCGTGACCCCGCGCACGATTCAATTTCATCTCACGCTCGCGCCGACGACCAAGATCAGCCGCGTCGAACAATTGGCGGAAGAAATCGCGCTCGCGCTGGGCGTATCCGCCGCGCGCATTGTGCGCGAACAGGGCGCGCTGCATATCGAGATTCCGCGCCGCGACGCGCGCCTGCTCGCGTTCCGAGAATTGGTCGCGCAATTGCGCGCGGACGCGCGCGTGCAGCAAGCGCTGCGCGTGCCCGGCACCGCGCTGCTGGGTCTGACGCCGGAAGGTTTGCCGCTGTTGGCGCGTTTGGGCAGCGCGGAAGCGCCGCACCTTTTGATTGCGGGGACCACCGGCTCGGGCAAGAGTCAAGCCGCGCGCAGTATCTTGGCTTCGCTGACGTTGTTTCAACCCGAACGCGAAATGCAGTTGTTGATTGTGGACCCCAAAGGCAGCGATTTTTTGGGTTTTGCAAACTTGCCGCATTTGTTGTGTCCGCCCGTGCAGGACGCGGAAACGGCGCGCGAACGTTTGGAATGGTTGACCGACGAAATGGAACGACGCCAAGCCGCGCGCGTGACGCGTCCGCACATTGTCGTGTTGTTGGACGAGCTCGCGGATTTGTTGATGCAGGGCGGCGGCGCGTTGGAAACGTCGTTGACGCGTTTGACGCAGCGCGGGCGCAGCGCGGGCATTTCGATTGTGGCGTGTACGCAAAAGCCCACCGCGCGCGTTCTCGGCAATTTGGTCACGGCGAATTTTCCCGCGCGGCTCGTCGGCAAAGTGACGTCCGCGCACGAGGCGCTGGTCGCGTCGGGCATGGCAAAAAGCGGCGCGGAAAAATTGGCGGGGCGCGGCGATTTTTTACTGATTGCGAACGGCGAAAAAACGCGCGTGCAAATCGCGCATTTGCCGCGCGCGGACGAGGACGCGCTGCGTCAAGCCAGCGGGAGGTCATAAAATGTTGTGGCGAAGCGGAATCATTTTGACGCTCATGGTCGGCGCGGGCGTCTTGGCGTATCAAATCGGCGCGCGGCTGTCGGATGAAGCGATTATGACGCTGGCGGGCGTGTCGTGCGGAATCTTGGCGAGCATTCCCGTTTCCATCGGTTTGCTGATTGCGTTGACGCGCGAGCGCAGCATGTATCCAGCGAACGATTATGTAGAGCCGGAACCGGAACCCGAACCCTATCAAGTGTATCGTCCTGCGCCGCCGCGCGCGGCGCCCGCGTTAGCGTCGCCGCACATCGCGCCGCCGCAAATCATTGTCGTCGCGCCGCCGCAAAATCAGCTGCCGCAAAATTTTTTGCCGTACGGCAATTATCCGGCGCCGCCGTCCATGTCGGCGCTGTCCGCGCCGATGCAAGAGCGCACGTTCAAAATCATAGGCGCGGAGGACGACGAATGAGCGAAACGTTGACTCGTAGAGTCAACGTTTTTTTATTATAATGGCGTCCATGCAAATCAGACGGCTGTTTTTTATTTTCGTTCTGACCGCGATTCTGTTGGGCGGACAGAGCGGTTTCGCCGCCGCGCAATCCGACAAGAGCGTGGTCGTGCGCGAACGCAGCGCCGACCTTACCATTTCTCAAAACGGCGACGTGCGCTTTGTGGAAACCTGGGTTGTGGATTTTCAAAAGGGGCCCTTTACGTTTGCTTTCCGTGAAATTCCCAAAAATAAATTGAGCGATATTACCGCGTGGAGCGTGCGCGAAGGGGACCGCGTTTTCCAAAACAGTTACGGCGATTATACGTTTAGCGTGGATGAAACGACGGACGCTTATAAAATCACCTGGCGTTTTCCCGCGACGAATCAGCGCGAAAAATTTTTGTCCGATCCGCATACGTTTGAATTGCAATACACTGTGCGCGGCGCGACGCGCATTGATCCGCAAGGCGACCAATTCTGGTGGAAGTTTGTCGAGGGCGACCGCGCGTATCCGATTGAAGCCGCGCGCGTGACGCTGCATCTGCCGCAAGAATTTTCCGCCGACCAGCTCAAGGCGACGACGTACGTCAATGCCGCTCAAGCCGGCGGCGCGCGCGTGCGCGACGGCAAGACGATTGAATTTAGCGGCGGACCGTTCTCGCCCAAAATGGAATGGGAAATCCGCGCGCAATTTCCGCACGTACTGCGCGGGGAACCGCCCGAATGGCAAAAGTGGGACGATTATGTCGCACGAGTCGCCGCGCAAAATAATTTTTACGCGACGGCGGCGTTCATCGTGATTTTGATTGGCGGGCCCCTGCTGCTGCTCGTCTTGTGGTATCTGTTCGGACGCGATAAACCCACTACGTTCCGCGCGGAATTTTTGCCCAAACCGCCGGATGACACGCCGCCCGGCGTCGTCGGCGTTTTGTTGGACGAACGCGCGGATTTGCAAGATATTGTGGCGACGATGGTGGATTTGGCGCGGCGCGGTTATTTGCAAATTCGCGAAAGCGACGCGTTCGGCGCGCCCGAATACGCGCGCACCGCGCAGAGCGCCGCCGACCTCGCGCCGTTTGAAAAGGAAACGCTCGACGCGCTGCTGCAAGGCAATGCGACGCAGACGTTGGGCGACGTGCGCGGCGCGTTTTATCGGCATCTCCAAAATTTGCAAAACGCGCTGTACCGCGAAGCGGTGGCGCGCGGTTACTTTGCCGCGAATCCGTTGGCGACGCGCGATTTTTATTTTCGCGTCGGCAAGTGGGGCGCGCTGCTTGTCCCGCCGGCGACCGTCGTCGCCGCTTGCGCGCTGATTGTGTTTGCGCCGTTGGCGTTTTTGCCCTTGTGCGGTTTGGAAATTTTATTCCTCGCGCTCTTGGGTTTGAGCCGCGTCATGCCGCAGCGCACCGCCAAAGGCGCGACGGCTACGGCGCAGTGGCACGCGTTCAAACGTTATCTCGCGCAATTGGAAAAATACGAAAATCTCAAGGACGCGCAAACCAAGTTCGCGGACTATTTGCCGTACGCGATTGCGTTCGGTTTGGAAAAAACGTGGATTGAAAAATTCAAACAGACCGACGCGCCCGCGCCGACGTGGTACGTGCCTTTTGGGACGACGGACGCCAAACGCGCCGCGCCGGACGATTGGACCTGGCGCAATCTGGATTCCACCCGCGCGGACGCCGCCGCGCCAAGTTCGCCGCCCGCGGACCAAGCGCCCGCGCCCGCCGCGCCATTGTTTCATGATTCGCCGCCGCAATCGAACGCGCCGAATTTGGACGATTTGGCGCGCGGTTCATTCGTCAGTTTGAATCAGGTCAGCGGCAATATGTTTGATTTTTTGAATTCGTCCGCCTCGGCGTTCGCGGACCGGACGCAGCCGACGAAAACTCATTCGTTGGTTAACGGCGTGAGCGATGTGTTGGACCGGCTCGCTTCGACCTCAAGCGATTCGTCGAGCAGCTCGTGGTCGTCGTCGAGCGATTCTTCGAGTTGGTCGAGCGGCAGTTCCGGCGGCGGCGGGGGCGGCGGCGGCGGGTCAAGCGGCTTTGGCTAAAAAAAGTTCGCGTATTTCTTTTGACATAGTTTCTTGACTCGTGCTACACTCGTGCGCGTGTCCGCTCTGCTTGAAAATATGCCCCTGTCTCAACGCCGCGCGCACAGCGCGGCGGCAGAGGGCGTGTTTTGTCCGCGCTGCGGCCGCCGCACCGAAGCGGTTCTCCTCGCTTTTAATCGTCAACTCGAAGCGCATATCGTGCACGCGCTGCAAAAACAGGCGTCGCAATGGAAACCCGCGCAAGGCGTTTGCCCGCGCTGCGTCCTCGACGCGGTGACGCTGACGCATCAACAACGCCGCGCCGAATCCATGCAGCATGAATTACAGCTGCCGTATCCGGTCTATGCGCGCGAAGAAAGCGCGCTGCTGCCGATGCCGTATCGGATGCACGCGTATCCGCAATTTACCGGACGCGGCGTCGTGATGGCGTTTCTCGATTCCGGTTTTTATCCGCATCCCGACCTCACGAAACCGTACAACCGCATTTTGGCGCATGTGGACGCGACGAACCGGGAACCGGTGGAGCGTCCGCGTTTTCGGCGCCCCGCGCTGACGAGTTGGCACGGTTTGATGACTTCGTGCGTCGCCGCGGGCAATGGATTTTTGTCGGAAGGTAAATATCGCGGCATCGCCTATAATGCGCGTTTGGTTTTGGTCAAGACGGGCAATCGGCGCGGGCGCGCGATTCACGAAACGGATATTTATCGCGCGCTGAGTTGGGCGATTCAACAACAGCATCATTTCAATATTCGGATTATCAATCTTTCGGTGGGCGGCGATATTCCGTCGGACGGCGCGCTGACGAAATTGGACGATCTGGTGGAAGAGGCGACGGCGCGCGGCATTGTGGTCGTGTGCGCGATTGGGAACGATAATGCCGAACGCGTGATGCCGCCCGCGAGCGCGCCGTCGGCGCTTACGGTGGGCGGTTTGGACGACCGCAATTCGCTGGAACGCGGACGCTATCGGTTGTATCATTCCAACTATGGGCGCGGCGGGCGGGATGTGCCGAAACCCGACGTCATTGCGCCGGCGTTGTGGGTGCCTGCGCCGATGCTGCCGCAGACGTGGGTGTATAACGAAGGGCAGTATTTGTGGAAATTGTTGCACGCGTCGGACGCGGAATTGCAAAAATTATTGCAGACGCGCAAGGCGGAAAATACGTTCAAAAAAGAAACGCTCGCGCTGCCGCTCGACGAAATCCGCGCGGCGCTGCGCGCGCGCATGGTCGAACAAAAATACATTCACGCGCATTATCAACATGTGGACGGCACTTCGATGGCGGCGCCGTTGGTGAGCGCGGTGGTGGCGCAAACGTTGGAGGCGAATCCGACGTTGACGCCCGCGCAGATTGAAAGTATTCTCAGGGAAACGGCGCGGCCGCTCGAACGGTTTGCGCGCGCGCCGCAGGGCTATGGCGTATTGAACGCGGCGCACGCGGTCGCCCGCGCGCTGCGCGCGCCGTATGGCGCGTTGGTGGGACTGCCGTTTTCGCCGCACCGCCAAGCGGATTTTGTGGAATTTATATATTACGACGTCAAGGCGCAGCGCGTCGCGGTGGTGGGCGATTGGAACGGTTGGCGCACGCACGCGCATCGGTTATCCGAACGCGCGCCGGGCGTATGGCAGGGCGCGATTCCGCGTCCGCCGCGCGGTTTGTACGCGTACAAATTTTTGGTGGAACGCGAGACGCAGCGTTTGTGGCGCGACGATCCGGAGAATGTCCATTACATCGAAGACGGTTTGGGCGGATTTTATTCCTTGCTGGAAATTGGGGACGATTGATTTTTGATTTCTGCTTTCTGCTTTTCCAATACACACGACAGTACGCGGTTCGCGAAAGGAGCATTATGCAGCGCTTGATTGACGGTTGGCACAGTCCGAGTTTGAATCAGTGGATGGGCATTGTGACGTATGGGCATTACGGTTTTCCGTTATTGCTCTTTCCGACGGCGGCGGCGGATTTTTTGGAATACGAGCGGTTCCAAATGATTGACGCGCTCGCGCCCTGGATTGACGGCGGCAAGGTCAAGGTATTTTCCATCAACAGTATCAACCGCGAGGCGTGGCTGAATCGCGGCATGCATCCGGGCGCGATGGCGTGGCGGCAGGTGCAATACAACAAGTACATTTGCGACGAGGTCGTGCCGTACATTTGGAATTCGTGCCGCGGCCGGTATGGCATTGTGACGTGCGGCGCGTCGCTGGGCGCGTATCATGCCATGAATCAATTGTGTCGTCGCCCCGATTTGTTCGCCGGCACGCTGGCGCTGAGCGGCGATTACGATATTCGACATTACGTTCACAGCGATTATTCGGACGAGAATATCTATTTCAACAATCCGGTGGAATACGTGCCGCATCTCGGCGGCGATTATTTGAATATGCTGCAACACAAGCGCGATATTTTTCTGGCGACGGGACAGGGCAATTATGAAAATCCGGGCGCGTCGCGCTATTTTTCGCAGCTCTTGCATCAAAAGGGGATTCCGCACGAACTTTCGATGTGGGGTTATGAATGGCCTCATGACTGGCCCACGTGGCGCGCCATGATTCGTTATTTTATCGGCGAGCGGTATTGAGGGGGCGCGGATACACGCGGCGGCGCGGGACGCTGTCGCGTTGTCCGCGCGCGGGGCGGCGTCAAAAGCTTTCAGCTTTGATGGACGCGTTGGAAGACGATGATCCCAAAGTTTTTTTGCAAGCGGTGCGCGGTTTATTGGTCTTGCGCGCGAACCTGAATGTGAAAACCAAATTGCAACAACTTGCCGTGCATCCGAATGAGATGGTGCAAAGCGTGTTTCAGTCCAAGGCAGAGAATAAATGATTCGACAGTTTCAGAAAGATTTTCACACAATTTATTGGGGCGACGCGCTGGATGTTCTTGCCCATGAGATTCCAGACGCGGCAATTGACCTCATCTTTGCCGACCCGCCGTATAACATAGGCAAGAATTTTAATGGGCGCAAAGAGGAGTGGACTTCCGATCAAGAGTATCTGGAATGGTGCTATCGCTGGCTTGATTTGTGCGTAGCAAAACTAAAGCCAAACGGCAGCATGTATCTAATGGCCGCCACGCAGAACATGCCGCATTTTGATATTTATTTGCGAGATAAAATGGAGATTCTCTCCCGAATCGTTTGGGCGTATGATAGTTCGGGTGTACAAGCGCGAAATTATTTCGGGTCCTTGTACGAGCCAATTTTGTTTTGCGTCAAAGACAAAAAGAATTACACGTTCAATGCCAAAGAGATATTGGTGGAAGCAAAAACGGGCGCAGAGCGCAAGTTGGTTGATTATCGTAAAGCAAACCCAACTTTGTACAATACCCAAAAGGTGCCGGGAAATGTGTGGACTTTTCCGCGTGTGCGTTATCGTATGGCGGAATATGAAGAGCATCCGACGCAAAAACCGATTGCGTTGCTGGAACGAATTATCTTGGCGAGTTCGAACGCTGACGCCTTGATTCTCGACCCTTTTGCGGGAACGTTTACGACATCATCTGTTGCGAAAAAACATGGTCGTCGCTCTATTGGCATTGAACTTGAAGAAGAATATGTCAAGATTGGCTTGCGGCGCTTGAACGTTCAGACGGAATATAATGGCGAGCTATTGAAACGCGCGCCGAAAATTTACGAGCAAGCGACAATAGCGCAAAAAGCATTGTTTGAAGGCAAATAGATGGAACACGAATTTACGAGCCAAATCAAAAACATCTTGACCGACGCGTTTGGCAAAGATGCCGAAGCGGTGTTTGAAAAGAGCGCGCTGCTTCAATATCTGAATATCAAGACGCGTTCCGCCATGCGCGGTTCCAAAGCGCGTTCCAGTTTTGCGAATCTCTATGCTATTTACGTTTTAGTTGAGGATTATGTACAAAAGGGGTTTGACGCGAAACGCGGTTATAGTGAATCAGAAGGCGCGCGCTTTACGGATTTGTTGGAGCGTCAACGCGCGTTACCCTTTGGCGGCAAGCTGCAAAATCATGCGTTGAACAGTCGCATGAATGAAGAGTTCAAAAAGTACTTTCCTCAAAATGATCTCATTCCGATTTTGCGTGACTTGGAATCTAATCGTTATTGGATCAATGAAAACTTGTTAAAGGTCCGCGTCCATCGAAACACGTACAATCTCGCGCCCGCTATTCTTGGTATTATTGAGCGATATATTACGACAAAGCAAATTGCCTTTAGACAGTTTATTCAAACAACCGAGCGGCTAAAAAGCGTTTCCGCTGAAGAAGACAATCTGGTCCGAGAATTTATTTCGAGTTTACTTGCGCCCAACGCCGATGCGCGCGTCTTTGAAATTGTGAGTTATGCCATCTTGAAATTTTATTATCATGGCCAAGAAATTTATTTTGGTTTTCAACTCGATACTTTGCAGAAAGAACGCCTGCGCTTGTTCAAGACAGGGAGGACTAATGCAAACGATGGCGGCATTGATTTTGTCATGCGCCCCTTGGGCCGTTTCTTTCAAGTGACCGAAACGCTTGACGTTCGCAAATATTTTTTGGATATTGACAAATTGGAACACTACCCTGTTTCTTTTGTTATCAAATCTGAGGAATCCGTTTCACGATTGGAACAAAGATTGCGCGAAGGCGCAGAACGACAATACGGCGTCAAGGCGATTGTCGAACGCTATATGGGGAGCATCGAAGAAATTATCAATTTGGAAATTCTTCAAGCGCGGTTTGAACAAGCGCAAGGGTATTTGCGCGAGATTCTGAATGAGATTGTCTTGCAGAGTAAAATCGAATTCAATTACGATGAGAAAGTGACTTGATGCAACAGATCACCGGCATCGGCTGCGTCTTTGTCAAGACGCAGAATTCCAAACAACTGCGCACGCGTTCCCACCGGCAACTCGACATGGAATCGTAAAACGCAAAGACGCAGATTTCCTTGAAACGCGAGCGAACACGATGGATTTATTATTATCCGGCGGCAGCGGAGAGGTCAATGCGATGGGTCATGCCGTCACGCCCGAGGCGACGGAAAACGATTTGAGCGAAGCGTTGGCGGCATTGGAACGCGGCGAGGTCGAGTATGTGGTTTTGATGGACGGCGCGCGCTTTATGCAAGCCGCAGGCGACGCGCGCAGCGGCTATGTTTTAGAGTACAATAGCGACGCGGATGATACGTTGTTTCGAGCGCAAGGCGAAATAACGGGCGCGCAAATTGTGGACGCGTTCGCCGCCTTTCTGAATCACGATCCCGTTTGGCGCACAACGTTTGCGTGGGAGCGTTTCAAGTATTGATGTCCAAACAAGTTTTATTTTTATGCAGCGGCAATTATTACCGCAGCCGGTTCGCGGAAATTCTTTTTAAGCAACTCGCGCAGCAACGGGGCTTGGAATGGCGCGCGGATTCGCGCGGCATCGTAGCGCAGTGGAGTCGCAATCCCGGTCCCATTTCGCAAGCCGCGTTGGAAGGATTGCGCGCGCGGGGCGTTGCGTACAACGTAACGCGTTATCCGATGCAGCTGCGCGAACAAGATTTACAAAACGCGACGCGCGTCATTGCGCTGTACGAAACGGAACATCGTCCCATGCTGCGCGCGTATTTTCCGCAGTGGGAAGATAAAGTCGAATTTTGGCGAGCGCCCGATTTGGATGAAATGAATTCCGAACGCGCGCTGGCGTTGATCGAACAAAACGTTTTGCTTTTGCTGCAGGAATTGACCAAGCTTCCCAAACCGTATTAAGGCGCTATCACACTATCGCACAAACGCATTATCATCTCAAAGGAGTGCTCTGCATGGATAAAAAAATCGGTCTCATCGTCGGGCGCGAATGGTCGTTCCCGCCTGAATTTATCAAAGAAGTGAATCGCCGCGCGCAGGGCGTGACGGCGGAATACGCCAAGCTGGGCGGCACGCGCATGGACGAATCGTGCGAATACGCCGTGCTGATTGACCGCATCTCGCACGAGGTGCCGTACTATCGCTCGTATTTGAAAAATGCGGTCCTGCAAGGTACGCATGTGGTCAACAATCCGTTCATGTGGACGGCGGACGATAAATTCGTCGGCGCGTCGCTCGTGACCAAATTGGGTTTGGTGTCGCCCAAAACGGTGGCGCTGCCGAACAAAGATTACATTCCCGGCATTGTGCATCACGAATCGCTGCGGAATTTAGCGTTTCCGATTCCGTGGGAAAAACACATCGCGTATCTCGGCGGCTTTCCGGTGATTCTCAAAGACGCGCACGGCGGCGGTTGGAAACAGGTGTACAAAATCAACAACATGGATGAATTGTGGCTGCGCTATAATGAAAGCGGTTTGCTCACCATGATTCTGCAAGAATTCATCCAGTGGGATAATTACATTCGCTGCATGTGCCTCGACCAGCGCGATATTTTAGTGATGCACTATGACCCGTCCGAACGCAAATACGCGCGGCACGATTTGGACGCCGCGATGTACGAACGCATTTACGGCGATTCGGTGAAACTGGTGCGCGCGCTCGGCTACGATATGAATACCGTCGAATGGGCAATCCGCGACGGGACGCCGTACGCGATTGATTTCATGAATCCCGCGCCCGACATGGACGTGTATTCGCTCGGCGAAGAATTTTTCCATTGGTGCGTTACGCACATGGCGGACATGTGCATCAACCTCGCGCTCAACCCGCGCCCGCAGATCAACGAAATGCGGTGGAGTCAATTTTTTTAGGCGGCAAGCGGCAAGCGGCGCGTAGGATGGGACAATCCGCCGCCTGCTCCTTGCGCCATTTATCCTCATGTTACATAAAGCCATCGAAACCTATCACGCGCTGCTCACGCCCGACGTGGCGCGCGAATCGTGGGCGCAATTGCAAGACCAGACCAAACGTCGCGGCTTGTATTTTGGCACGCGCGACGTCGCGACGGTGCTGCGCCCGCGTTTCTTGACGACCGCGCAATATCATTTTTTGCAAGACGCGATTCGCCGCGTCCTGCCCGCGTTTCGCAAAGCGTACCGCGCGGCATTGGCGAACGAAACGGTGCGCGCGCAATTTCGCTTGAACGATTGGGAAGAGACGATGGTCAAGGAAAAGTTTGGTTTCCAAGAACCCAGCCCTTCCGCGCGCATGGATTCGTTTTATCTGCCCGCGCAGGGCATCCTCCAATTTACGGAATACAACGCCGAGATTCCCGCCGCGCAGGCGTACACCGACGTATTGAGCGAAACGTTTTACGGTTTGCGCGCGATGGGCGAATTTCAAAAACAGTACGAAGTCCAGCCGCTGCCGACGCGCAACCAGATGCTGCACGCGCTGCTCGATAGCTGGCGGCAGTGGGGCGGCACGACGCGCCCGCAGATTGCGATTCTCGATTGGAAAGAAGTGCCGACGTACAGCGAATTCGTCCTCTTTCAAGAGTATTTCGCCTCGCAAGGTTACACCGCCCAGATCGTGGACCCGCGCGCGTGCGAATATCGCAACGGCAAACTCACGGCGGACGGTTTTGAAATTCAGCTGGTGTACAAACGCGTGCTGCTGAGCGAGTTGGTCGAACGCGGCGACTTGGGTTTGGCGCATCCGGTGATTCGCGCGGTGCGCGATAACGCCGTGTGCATGGTCAATCCCTTTGCATGCAAAATTTTGCACAAAAAAGCGTCGCTCGCCGTTTTGACCGATGAGCGCAATCAAGCGTTGTATAGCGCGGCGGAATGGGACGCGCTGCAACAATTTATTCCGTGGACGCGCGTGTTGGAAGAACGCAAAACGGTGTACAATGGCGCGACCGTAGATTTGATGCCGTTCCTCGCCCAAAACAAAGACGAGTTTGTGCTGAAACCGAACGACGAGTACGGCGGCAAAGGCGTCGTCTTGGGCTGGACGGTTTCGCAAAGCGAGTGGGAACAACTCTTGCAGGAACGTTTGTCCGAGTCGAGCATCGCGCAAAAACGCGTCGCGCTGCCCTCAGAACCGTTCCCAAGTTTTGTGGACGATACGGTGCAAATTTATGACCGCATCTTGGATACGGACCCGTACATTTGGTACGGCGATTACATGTCCGGTTCGTTGTGCCGCCTCTCCACCGCCGCGCTGGTGAATGTGACGGCGGGCGGCGGTTCGACGGTTCCGACGTTTGTTATCGAGGAAAGAAACCAAGTACAAAGCTAAAAGTACAAAGCTAAAAGTACAAAGCTAAAAGTACAAAGCTAAAAGTACAAAGCTAAAAGTACAAAGCTAAAAGTACAAAGCTAAAAGTACAAAGCTAAAAAAATTGCGCTTGCTTTTTTCTTTTAGCTTTGAACTTTTTGACCCTTATGCTCAAACCACCTTCGCTCAACATCGGCATCGAAGAAGAATATCAAATCGTTGATCCGCAAACGCGCGCTTTGAAATCGTACATTACGCAAATGCTCGAAGACGGCAAAATGGTAATGATGGAATCCATCAAGCCGGAATTGCATCAAAGCATGGTCGAGGTCGGGACGAATGTGTGTCAAACGCCCGCCGAAGCGCGCGCGGAATTGGTGCGGCTGCGGCGCGGCGTCATGGACCTCGCGGCGAAAAGCGGTTTGAAAATTGTCGCGGCGGGGACGCATCCGTTTTCGCATTGGGTCGAGCAAGAGATTACGCCGTTCGAGCGTTACATGGGCGTCAAGCAGGACATGGCGGAGCTCGCGCAAAAACTTTTGATCTTTGGCACGCACGTTCATATCGGCATCGAAGATTTAGAGTTTCGCGTGGACGCGATGAACGTGGCGCGTTATATGATGCCGCATGTTCTCGCGCTTTCGACGAGCTCGCCGTTTTGGGTCGGACGCAATACGGGCTTGAAATCGTACCGCAGCATCATCTTTCGCAATTTCCCGCGCAGCGGTTTCCCGCCGACGTTTCACTCGTGGGCGGAATTTGAAAATTTTGTCGCGGCGTTGGTGCGCGTACATGCGATTCCCGACGGCTCGAAATTGTGGTGGGACGCGCGTTTGAATCCGCGCTATCCGACGTTAGAATTTCGCGTCTGCGATGTGTGTACGCGCGTGGACGAAGCGGTGTGCATCGCCGCGATTTTTCAGGCGATTTGTTTCAAGCTGTGGAAACTGCGCCGCGACAATTTGAGTTTTCGCATGTATCCGCAGACGTTTTACGAAGAAAACAAATGGCGCGCGGTGCGTTACGGCATTGACGGCAAACTGATTGATTGGGGCAAGCAAGAAGAATTGCCCGCGCGCGATTTGATTCGTGAACTGATTGAATGGTTCATCGGCGACGTGCTGGACGAGCTCGGCACGCGCAAAGAGGTCGAGTACGCGTTCAAAATTTTGGACGGCGGCACCAGCGCGGATAGACAGCTGCGCGTGTACAAAGAGACGGGCAGTTTGGAAGCGGTGGTGGATAATTTGATTCGCGAATCGGAAGAAGGAGTGCGATAGTTCCTCAAACCGAAACGCAGCCGCGCGATTTTATCGCAAGGGCGGCACGGTGACTCGCAAACATGACGCGAACGTTTTTTAGAATCAACGCTCCACAGGTCGTTTATCAGGTGATTGAAGGGGAAGCCATTATTATTGACCTCGAAACCGGCGCGTATTTCAGTCTGGTCGGTACCGGCGCGGCGGCGTGGGAACGTTTGGCGCAGATTGCATCGCTTGATGATATTGTCCAAACGCTCATGGCGCAATACGCGGGCAACCGCGCCGAGATTCAGCGCGATGCGGAACAGTTTCTATACGAATTAGAGCGCGAAGCATTGATTACGCCGTCCGCCGAACCGCCGCCGACGCGTCTCCCCGCCGCCGTGAGCGCGCTTGACGCGGCGACGCGGCTGCCCTTTCATCCGCCCGCGCTCGCCAAGTACACTGATATGCAAGACCTGCTGCTGCTCGACCCCATTCATGGGGTGGATGAGCAAGGTTGGCCCGTTGCCAAGACTTGACGTCGGCGCGTTATCAATTGTGCCGCGCCTCTCGAACGGGTGCGTGAATGTAACGTGTTGTTGTGGACCGACTTGCATTAGACGCTTGATTTTTTTGCGTGCCTATGAGCAGAGCTGACGCAGCCCCGCGTCTTTTTTTCGAGCAGGTCTATGCCGCTTTTCAGCGCGCCGAACAAAACGCCGGCGCTCCCATTCAGCGAGATTATGCGCTGGATGGATTTGTGGTACGGCTGCGTTTTGCAAGCCCCGCGCTGGTTCCATTTATTACTCCCGCTTTGGCGCATCTGGAAATACCGCCGGACCCGCGGCGCGCCGATTTAACTATCTGCCTGTGGGACAGCGCTTCAACGCATACACGCATGCCGCCGCGGCCATGGGCGCAGGACGCCTGTCGCGCGCGCGGCGATGTGCGCGGCTTTAACGATACGCGTTCGCGCACGGCGTTGGCTGTGGATGTGGGCGCGGTGAGCGTCTTGGATTTAAAAGAAAATTTGGGCGTCTATTGGATTCGCGCGGCAGAGCAGCTGCCGGCGTACGAGCGCGGCGCGCCGCTGCGCGTCATTTTGCATTGGTGGATGCGCGAGCGCAACCGGTTTTTGATTCATGCCGGCGCCGTAGGTCTCGACGCGCAAGGCGTATTGTTGATTGGCAAAGGCGGCAGCGGAAAATCCACCGCCTGTGTGGCGGCGGCGCTCGCGGGTTGGCAATATGTCGCGGACGATTATTGTTTGCTCGCGGCGGACGCCCAACCCTATGTTCACAGTCTCTATAATTCCGCCAAACTGGACGGCACATTCCTCAAAAATTTCCCCGCGCTTGTACCCCTCGTGAGCAATCCGTCCGCGCTCGCCGCCGAAAAAGCGCTTTTGTACCTGACGCAATATCCCGCCGCGCGCCCGAGTCCCCGCTTGGAGCTGCGCGCGCTTTTGCTGCCGCGCGTCACCGGGCAGCCCACAACACGTCTCGCGCCGGTCGCGCCGACCCAAGCGCTTCAAGCGCTCGCGCCGAGCTCGCTGTTTCAATTGCCCGGCACAGGTTCGGCTGAATTTTTTGCGCTGGCAAATTTGGCGAAACAAATGCCCTGTTTTCATTTAGAGGCAGGCGTCGTCTTGGAACAGATACCCCAAACGATGCAAGCCGAGTTATTCCCATGCGCGCGCCATTGGTAAGCGTGGTGATGATTGTGCGCAATGGCGCGCGTTTTTTGCGCCAAGCCATCGAAAGCGTATTGGCGCAGGATTATCCATCGTACGAGATACTTGTGGTTGACGGACACTCTACCGATGGCGTTGCGGAGATTGCGCGGGCGTACCCGCAAATCCGTTATCTCGTACAAGCGGATAGCGGCACCGCAAAGGCGTACAACTTGGGCATTGCGAACGCGCGCGGCGAGTTTATCGCGTTTCTTTCGTACGATGATTTGTGGACGCCAGATAAATTGAGCGTGCAGGTGGGGTACATGCTCGCTCATCCCGAGGTTCAATACACCATTGCGCACGGCCGATTTTTTTTGGAACCGGGCTGTCCTTTTCCGTCCACCCTGCATCCTGCGATTCTGGAGCGCGAGCTGCCGCTGCGAATTATGGAGACGCTCGTTGCGCGCCAAGAGGTTTTTGCGCGCGTGGGTTTGCTCGATCCGCAGTTTAGTCCGGCGGACGACGTAGCTTGGTTTATGCGGGCGCACGACCTCGGCGTGCCGATGGCTGTCTTGGAACAGAATCTTTTATACAAACGGCTTCACGATACAAATACTTCGGTCAATCACCCCGAGAGCCGTCAGATGCTTTTTCGCGTGCTGCAACGTTCGGTGGCGCACAAGCGCGCCTTGGCAAAATAATGACCAGCGCGTACGCAAATCATTCGGGCGCATTGGCGGAGGTTATCAAGCGCGGCGGCTCCTTCGGGGCAAGCCCATGTCGCACGCGCAAAGGAATTTGATTATGCAAACTGCCGCGTTAGTCAGCGTCATTATTCCTGTTTATAATGGCGCGCCGTATTTGGGTCAGGCGCTTGCCAGCGTGTTCGCGCAGACGCGCGCGCCGTTGGAAGTGATTGTGGTGGACGATGGTTCGACCGATGCGAGCGCGTCCGTAGCGCGGCAGTTTCCGGCGCGGTATGTTTTGCAAACGCACTGCGGCGCAAGCGCGGCGCGGAATCATGGCGTCGCTCTGGCGCACGGTTCATTTTTTGCGTTTCTTGACGCGGACGATATTTGGATGCCTGAAAAACTCGCGTGGCAAACCGAATCCTTTGCGGCGCAGTCCGAATTGGAGGCGGTGTTTGGACAGATGGAGCAGTTCGTCAGTCCAGATAGGGCTAACGCCGCTCCGGCTGCCCGGTTTGTAGGAATGACTCTTGATGGTTGGGCGCCGGGTACGATGCTGATTCGACGCGCCGCGTTCGAGCGAGTCGGCTTTTTTGCGACGCGGTGGCGCGCGACCGAAGCGCTTGAATGGATGGTGCGCGCGCGCGAGGCAAACCTAAAAAGTTTTATGCTGCCCCAGCTAGTGTTGCGCCGCCGCGTACACGCCAACAATACGACCCTGCGCGAGCGCACGACCGCAAACCGCGAATATGCTGAAATTATTCAAGCCGCGTTGGCGCGGCAAAGACAAGCGCGCTTGAATGGATAAAATTCTTGGCTTCCTGACGCCGGTCCGCTGAATCTGCTCGCTGTGCGACCGGAAGCGGCGCAGGTCTCGCAGAATTAAAGATGCGATGAATCTAAAGATTTGGCGTTGGAGTTGGCGCTGGCTGCGCCTCGCGCCGCGCACAATGGCGTGGCTTGGGGCGCTCATGTTGTTACAATTAGCGACGGTTTTGTTCATCGCGCTCGTTTTCCAAGACGCGTCGGGCGACGCGCTTGGCAGCGTCGCCGCCTTGCCACGCGTGGCAGCCATGATTGTCTTGGGCGCAGTCAGCGCGGCCGGATTATTTCTCGCGCGAGTCGCCAGCGGTCATGCTGCCGGCGCCGCCGTCAGCCGGCTGCGCGTGGCTTTGTTGGAATTGCTTTATACGCGCGCCCAAGTCCTGTATGCGCGCTCGAACAGCGGCAGACTGCACAGTCTGTTGGTTTGGGATACGGAACGCGCGCTCAAGTTCTTTGACGCGCTTTTGGGGCAGTTGTTTCCGGCATTGATAGTCGGGCTGGGCATTGTCGCGGCGTTGGTGTGGCTGAATCCGGTCTTGACGTTGCTGTTGGCGTTCATCGCGCCGCTGCTTTTAGCGGCGCAGCGATATTCCCTTCCCATCCTGCGACGACAATTCGAGCGCCGTAATAACGCCTTTGGCAAATTCAGCGGCGATATGTTCGCCGTGTTGCAGCTATTGCCGCTAACGCGCGCGCAGACGGCTGAAACGATGGAACTGGCGGCGCAGACGCGTAGAATTGAGACGCTGCAAAAGCGCGTAGAAAGCTGGTTGACGCAGCAGGCATTACAGCAGGCGCTTCAGAATGGAATCTTGGTGACGGTGGTCGGCGTGATTCTGGTGATTGGCGGCGCTCAAGTCGCCGCCGGACAAATTACCGTCGGCAGTTTGCTTGCATTCAACGTTATTCTATTGGCGCTGCGCCGTTACGCGCAAGACGCCATCGCGGCAACGCCCGGACTCGTCGAAGGTTATCACGCGCTCGAAACGCTGCATCGTTTCTTTGGCGAGGCGCCGCCCGAACCATATGACGGTACGCTGCGCTGCCGCTTGCGCGGCGAATTTTGTCTGCGCGACGTGACGTTTGGTTATCATGACCATACGCCGATTTTGCGCGGCGTCAATCTGACGCTTGCCGCGCGCTCGTTCACCGCGATTGTCGGACCGAATGGCTCGGGCAAAACAACGCTGGTCAATCTCTTGCTCGGCTTGTACAAACCCTGTCAAGGCGCGCTGTCCGCCGATGACCATGCGTATGTGGAATTGGATATTCGCAATCTTCGCCGTCAAATCGGCGTCCTGCCGCAAGACCCGCTTTTGTTGGACGATACCGTGTGGGCAAATATCACGTACGGAATGGCGGACGCGTCCGTCGAGGATGTCATTGCCGCCGCGCGCAGCGCCTCCGTTGATGTTTTCGCGCGCGAACTGGCGGAAGGGTATCGGACGCTTGTGGGCGAGCGGGGCGTGCGTTTGTCGGGCGGCCAGCGTCAGCGCATCGCGTTGGCGCGCGTTTTACTGCGTAAACCGAAACTGCTCATTCTGGACGAACCGACCAATCATTTGGATACCGAGTCGGCGCGTCAATTGATTGAAGGAATTTTGCCGGGCGGAAATTTGGCGGAACCGCGCGGCGCGCACGCGCCGACGATTTTGTTAATCACGCATGATTTGGCGTTGGCGCGCCAGGCGTCGCAGCAATATATCTTGAAACAGGGCGAGCTTGAACGCGTCGCGCCCGGAACGCTGGAACGCGTTTTGACGCGTAACGCGCGAGCGAGCCGCATCGAACCTATTCCCGATGGGAGCGCAACCGCGCCGAGTCAACATGTCTGAGCCACACGGCGGAAGTCTGCTGCCTACGCCGCCGCAAGCGTTACTTTTGCACGCGGCGCTGGACGCGGGCGAAGCGGCGCGCCGCGCATTTTACGAATGGCGGGCGCAGACCGATTTAGAACAGCCGTTGGATTTGGGAGTCTATCGCCTCCTGCCGCTGCTGTATCACAACCTGCGCGCGCTGCGCGTACAAGACGCGTGGCTGAACCGCTTCAAAAGCGTCTATCGCCGCGAATGGGCGCATACGCAAATTTTATTGCAGACGATGGCAAAAGAGCTGCGCGCGCTGCATGCCGCGGGAATTCAAACGCTGGCGCTCAAAGGCGCGCCGCTGGCGCGCTTGTATTATCAAGATTACGGTTTGCGCCCCATGAGCGATTTTGATATTCTGGTGCCGAACGCGCAGCGCCGCGCGGCAATTGAATTGCTCGTGCGCGAGGGTTGGCAGCCGCGGTATCGTCCGCTGTCCCGGCTGACCGACAACGTTTTGGCGGTGCGCGATGGATGGAATTTTGAAAATGCCCGCCAAGAGCAATTTGACTTGCATTGGCATGTACTGTTAGAGTGTCGCAGTCAGGCGGCGGATGGTGATTTTTGGGCGCGTAGTATCCCGCTTCAAATCGCCGGCGTTGAAACGCGGACGCTGCATCCGACCGACCATTTGCTCTTTGGGTGCCTTCACGGCGTCAGATGGAATATCGTATCGCCGATGCGTTGGATTCCCGATACGCTGATGATTTTACGCCGCGCGGGAGCGCAAATCGAATGGGCGCGGCTGCTGACGCTGGCGGAAAAGTTTCGCTTGAACTTGCGGCTCGCGCTGGCGCTCAATTATTTGCGCGAACAATTTCAAGCGCCCATCCCGCCCGATTTTTTGCAAGCGTTGAACCGGATTCCCGTGTCCAAGCGCGAACGGCAATTGTATGCGGCGTTGATTGCGCCGCCGACTTGGTCTGCGGGTATTTTGGCGCACTGGTATCGTTATATGTTTGATTTGGAATTGACAGGCAAAACGAATCCGGTGTACAAATGGCTTGGTTTTCCCGGATATTGGCAGCGCGCAAAACCACTCACCTCTGGCGAAATGCCCCGTTGGATTTTGACGCGAAGCGCCCACTATTTCGCCGCGTGGCGTCGGGCGCAGACAGAGTAAATGGTAATTTCTAATCGTCGTCGAAAAAGCAAATGGAAATTATTCTGCGTACTCTCCCGACTTGGCCGGTTGTGTAGCAACGGACAAAACGCGCGACCAAGCCACAAAAAATATATATCAAGCCATCGAACTGATTGATTGGGGCAAGCAAGAAGAATTGCCCGCGCGCGATTTGATTCGTGAACTGATTGAATGGTTCATCGGCGACGTGCTGGACGAGCTCGGCACGCGCAAAGAGGTCGAGTACGCGTTCAAAATTTTGGACGACGGCACCAGCGCGGATAGACAGCTGCGCGTGTACAAAGAGACGGGCAGTTTGGAAGCGGTGGTGGATAATTTGATTCAAGAGACGGAAGAGGGGGTGTGGTAATAAAAAGTCGGGTGGTCGAATAGCCGGACTGTTGAATGATCGCAAAAGTGTTCGCTAGTATTTATCGCACTAATAATGTGAATAGGTCGAACACTAATTTCTAGCCAAGAAACCGAAAGCAGATGGGAGATATACAATGTTTGTCCAAAACACATCCTCCGTGCCTCAACCTATTCTTGACCTTTTCCAGCAGGACTCGTTACATGCAATTGATATGGAAATTCAGGAATTGAGGAGAGATCAACTACATCAGTCCAAAAAATCGAGGAAGGATTTGACTCTTCAATGTTTACTCGTAATGGCAGAATACAAATTAGAAGATGACGAAAAAATCAACGATGTTGCACTAGAAATGCTCGACGAAGCATCTCGCTTGCCACAGTGCCGCTCTCTTGCAATTGCAGTTTTGCGTCTACTTCCAACTTCAGGAATGGATTGGATGCAAAACAATCCTTATAGAGCTAAGTTTGTTGCATTACTTGATTCTCAATTCGCTAACGAGTGGTATAAGGACAAAAAGGTTGATGTCAATGCGCAAGCTCATGAAAAACTGACACAGCTCACTAAAATAGCCAAGGAAACTGAACAGAACCTAGAAGCCGCCCTTAAGAGCTTAACGAGCATAGAGCGGGCACAAAGCCAGCGACAAAAGCTGATGGCTGTGATCAACGGGCGTGTAGGAAAAAGCATTGTTCGTCCATTTCTTCCTGTCCAGATTGATTCTTTGTTAGCGGACTTGTTTGGTCGCGTTGAGACCTATCTGCGTGAGCGGTCAGGTTCGGATGTAGTCGATGCCAAAGAAAAATTAGAAATTGAGATTGACGAGTTTGTGTCCGAGACTATGGGGTTTGGCACTCTTTACAGCCAATGGTTTGCAGATTATGTAGGAAATAGACTTTCGAAATTGGTCAAAGAGGATTTTGCGGGCAATAAGGCAGCACAACCATCGCGGATTGCAATAGGTGAGCGAGACAAAAAGTATCCATTGCATCTCGAGAATCAGTCCATCAACCTTAGCTTCATTGTGAGAAATGAGGGATCTGGCTATGCATATGAAGCAAAATTGATAGTTGCTTGCGAAGAAGATTTAGAATTAACTATTGGGGATATTGAAATTGGACGAATGGCACCTGGTACGAGCCAGATAGTGAGGATCCCAGCTGTCGTAAAGAGGACTAACACGCAAGCGAATCTCCTCGTCGAAGTTAAGTGGCGCAACTTTAGCGAGACTTGTTCTATATTGCGCGACTTGACACTTCATGGGCAGCGGACAGATATTGATTGGTCCCTTTGGACACAGGCAGATCCTTACTCGCTGGAACCTGTCTCGACAGATCAAGAATTGGTTGGTAGAAAGGATGTTCTAAATCGCCTTCTTGCTACTATCAAAGGGCAAAGTGTTGGTTCTTCAATCATCCAAGGACAGAAAAGGGTTGGCAAGACCTCGATTGCGAAAGCCATTCAGTCGCGGATCCAGCAAGATGGGTATGTTACTGTATATCTTGAAAGTGGTGACTATGTTGAACCCAATCCCCAAAAGACCATACGAAACTTGGGTGAAAAACTATCGGCACGGATTCGAGGAGCTGACAAAAGGCTTGCCCATTTACAAATTCCCGCTTTCGATGAATCGTTTTCTCCCTTTGCAAGTTTCCTTGATGAAGTTATAAACGTCATGCCTGACCGACGCATTCTCTTAATCTTGGACGAATTTGATGAACTCCCGCTTGAGCTGTACGCACGCGGAGCTGTAGGAAACGCATTTTTTCTAAGCCTACGAAGTATTAGCTCGCGTCAATCGGTTGGATTTCTTGCTGTTGGTGGCGAGAAGATGGCTCACGTTCTCGATGCTCAAGGGCAACATCTTAATAAGTGGGTGTCTGTTTCAGTTGATTATTTTACTCGCGAGACTGATTGGTCGGATTACTGCGAGCTTGTCCAGAGGCCTGTGGCAGGCGTCTTGGAATATACAGATGACTCTATGAGACATCTTCATGAACTGACCGCAGGCAATCCTTTTTTTACCAAGCTAATCTGTCAATATGTTTTTCGCAATGCGTTAGAGCGGAGAGACTGTTACATTACTTCAACAGAAGTTGATCAGGGCGTTGAGGCAACAATATTGGAAGCAAAGCAAAACACTTTCCAGCACTTTTGGGAAGATGGTATCTTCGAGGCAGGCGAACGGGCAACCAATAAGTCAATCCAGCGACGCAAAGTGCTGATTGCCGTGTCTGATGTTCTTTCAAGAACTAGCCCCGCTCCCAAGTCTGAGGTAACTATTCAGCCTCTGGCTCGTGACGTGGAATCTATTGATAGTCAACTTCAAGAATTCGTAGCGAGAAAAATTCTGCTAAATCCAACGGCGGCGACATTTAATTTCAAAGTTCATCTGTTTCAGAAATGGCTTGTTGGCCAAGGCGTCCATGAAATGATTGCTGGATTTGCAGATATTGACTCATTACTCAGCGAACGAGAGAAACAGGAAAAAATCAAGGTTCAATCGGGCGAGATTGTAGAACTTGTACAATCATGGGGTGTCTACAAAGGACAGGTGTTGACCGAAGACAACGTTCGTGTGTGGTTGTCCCACTTTAACGGGATCGAGGAACAACGCCTAATGTTTGAGCTGTTGAAGCACCTCAAGTTCTATTCAGATGGATTTGTTCGTAAGAAGATGCTTGAACTTCACGATATTGTCCGCCGAGGACTTGGGCGTTACATTGAACGAGGACAGCTCAAACGTTCGGATATCCTTGTGAGCTATCTCGACGGCGCTGCAAAGAGCGGTGCACACTATGCTAGACTATATGCCGATGAAGCAAAAATTTACGTTGAAAACATGGTTGAAAAGTCAAAACTACCTCAAACATTACAACAACGCCTCGACGTAAAAGCATTGGTCTTTATTGACGATTTCGTCGGTACAGGTGAATCCCTATCCGAGTATCTACTGGAACAAGCCGATCTTCTGAAGAGTGAAATCTCGAAGAGGAAGCTACGTGTGGTAGTTGCTGCAATTGTCGCATTCAAGGATGGGTGGCAGAAAGTTGAACAAACTGTTGAAAGATTAAGCTTACCGATTGAAACACATTATTTTGAAATGCTTGATGAAACAGCCAAATGTTTTAGCGAAACTTCTCAGGTTTTCAGCGATCCTCAGCAGAGAGAATCCGCGCGGAAAATTGCGTTGCAGTGGGGCAAGCAACTGGAAAAGTCTATCCCGCTGGGATATGGGGGGCTGGAGTTGTTAGTAGCTTTTGAACGAGGTTGTCCAAATAATTCGTTGCCAATCCTTTGGTCGGAATCAAGTAATCCAAAATGGGTTCCATTATTCAGACGAAATTAGTATGTAGGGCAAACGCATTAGAAATCGCGCGTTGAGAATCCCATTATTTTCTCGAGAGATTCTGAATGTCGAAAAAATCCGAATTTTCGAACATACTGACAATTTCGCCGAAAGAATAGACGTTTTCAAAATCCAAATGCGTTTGCCCTATTAGTATGAACGATAATGATTTGCGATACTTGTGGCAAGCAAGGCGCGCGTATTCGCTATGTCACGCGTACATACGGCAAGGGCGATGATTTGCTCGTCATCGAGAATATCCCACTTGTGAGTTGCCCTCATTGTGGCGAAAGTTATTTCACCGCTGATACGTTGGACGAAATCGAACGGGTCAAATTGCATTGTACAAGTTTTATGCAAGAACGTAACGTTGCAGTTGCTAGTTTCGCTTGAACGATCCATTGGGCCTGAACACGTAACTGACAAAGGAATATTGAGATGCAAACCTATCGAACCGAATCAATTGTTTCACCAAACCGCGTGTTGACCCTGCGCGGCGTGCCATTCCGCGCAGGTGAACGCGTAGAAATTATCATTGTCAGCGTCCCACCGACGACGAAAAGTAGAGCCCGCTATCTGTTGCGCGAAAAACCATTTCGCTGCGCCGCGCCATTTGATAGGATTGCTGAAGCCGATTGGAATGTCTTGCGATGATTGTTCTGGATACCCATGTCTGGGTCTGGTGGGTGCATGACGACAAAAAATTAACCCAAGCACAGCGCGATGCGATCCGAGAAAATGAAAATGATTTAATTGGCGTCAGCGCAATTTTATGTTGGGAAATCGCAAGTTGGTAGAATACGAGAGATTGGAATTGCCTTTAGCGTTGGAAGAATGGTTTGTGTCACAGCTCACCATAAAATGTACCAGGCCAGCTCGGCCAAACTACGCCACGCGCAGCTCGCCCAAAATGCACCAGGTCAGCTCGGCCAAAGTCCACCAGCGCAGCTCGCCTAAATTGCGCCACT
>WBZO01000210.1_pt1 | contig 148091 bp, 160 predicted proteins | sample 5204261 | NCBI WGS metagenome assembly WBZO01 (sample SAMN12412400, study PRJNA552823) | activated sludge metagenome | isolation source: activated sludge from anammox sidestream of wastewater treatment plant... | place: USA: North Carolina | collected 2017-09 | reverse complement strand
CAGGAATTATTGGGACATAACAGTAGTAAAACTACAGAAATCTACACCCATGTAAGCACCAAAAATCTGCAAAATATAAAAAGTCCGTTTGATGATTTGTAAAAGAAAAAAAGTATATAATTGCAATACAATAAACCCTCACATTTATGGCGCAAAGCCAACATCTATTGGTTGGATTGGCGTGGTTTTGTGAGGGGTATAAATGAGTTAGCGGTCATTCTATTGACGACCGAGCTATGAACAAACAGACGACTAAAAACTAAAAAGACAGATGCAGAAATACGCAGTAAACCAACAATTAATTGAGACACTTTTAGCTTGGGTAAATTCAGGAGAAATAGCAATTCCAGAAATTCAAAGACCTTTCGTTTGGGACAGTTCAAAAGTTCGTGACTTAATGGACAGTTTGTATCAAGGTTATCCAATCGGTTATGTCATCGCTTGGAGAAATCCGAACGTGCGACTGAAAGACGGCAGTTTAAGTGAAGGAAAAAAAATTCTCATTGACGGACAACAGCGCGTAACTGCCTTAACGGCTGCAATTCTTGGACAGTATGTAATCAACAAAACTTACGAGAGAGTAAAAATTAAAATTGCCTTCCATCCCATTGACGAAAGATTTGAAGTTCAAAACCCAGCAATCTTAAAAGATAAAACTTGGCTTCCAGACATTTCGCAAGCTATCAACGGAGACCTTTTTGAAATTGCCGACCAATATTTTGAACTTAATCCTGACGTTGACAAAAAACAAGTTCGCAACGCATTTTCAAACTTGATGAACATTCCGAAAAAGCAAATCGGAATTATTGAGTTAGCCGCTGACTTGGACATAGAAACAGTAACTGAAATATTTATTCGCATCAATTCAAAAGGTGTTGTGCTTAGTCAAGCAGACTTTGCAATGAGCAAAATTGCTTCCAACACTGAATACAACGGAAACGAGTTACGAAAAGCCATTGACTACTTCTGCCACTTGTGCATTGCACCTGAGTTTTACAAGCACATCGTTGACAACGACAAAGAATTTGCAAAGACAGATTACTTTCAAAAACTACAATGGCTCAAAACAGAAAACGAGGATTTATACGACCCTGACTATAACGACTTAATCCGTGTTGCATTTACTTCACAGTTCAACAGAGGACGGCTTTCTGACTTGGTAAGTTTGCTTTCAGGTAGAAATTTTGAAACTCGGACTTATGAAGATGCAATAGCTGAACAATCTTTTGCAACCTTAAAGACAGGTGTAAACAGTTTCATAAACGAAACAAACTTCAAGCGGTTCTTGATGATTATCAAATCCGCAGGATTTATTTCGCCAAAACTTATCCGTTCACAAAACGCAATCAATTTCGCTTACATCGTTTATCTCAAACTAAAAGAGTTGGGAGTTAATTCAGTTGCAATTGAAAGTTACGTTAGGCGTTGGTTAGTTTATTCCATCTTGACAGGAAGGTATTCAGGTTCGCCTGAAAGTGCGTTTGACTTTGACATAAAACAAATTTCTCACAAACCAATAGACGAAATTTTGAGAGAACGAGAAGAAGCAGAACTTTCTGACGCATTTTGGAACGCTTCATTACCGCAGAGTTTAGACACTTCAGTTGCAAGTAGTCCGTATTTTCACGTTTTCTTGGCTTCGCAAGTCAAAGCAAACGACAGAGGATTTTTATCAAAAGATGTTTTAGTAAGCGACTTGATTTCTCTTCGTGGCGACATTCATCACTTGTTTCCAAAAGACTATTTGAAAAAGAACGGTTTGGACAGGAGCAAATACAATCAAATCGCCAACTATGTTTATATGCAATCCGAGATAAACATTAAGGTTGGCAACAAACCACCAAAGGACTACTTTGAAATCGTTACAACTCAAATGCTAAACGGCAACCAACAGGTAAGCGGACTTTCAAACGAACAGCAACTTTTGGACAACCTGAAAATGAATTGTGTGCCGACAGAAATTCAACAAATGAGCATTGACGATTACAATGATTTCTTGACTTTAAGACGAAGACTTATGGCGACAAAAATCAAAGAATATTACCACTCACTATGAGGAGAGAAGTAGAACGAACCGCTAACAAGGTATTGCCAAAAGCAGGGCTGAACGGCTTAGATTGGAGATTTGTGCAAGGTTCAACATTGGTTCTTCGATTGAAATTTTGTGCGAAATATCCCCGCCTTCGGCAATACCCGAACCGTTAGCTGCAAGCGTATTAAGACAACGACACAACAGAAAATGACCGTTAAACAGACAAGAAAAGTGTAAACCATTTTGACAGGTGACAGACAACATAAAGACCATATTTCAACAGGACATTTGAGTCGACACTCAAAGCGACCCAATGTTTTTTATTTTTTTCCCACCGCACATTTTTTAAAACCATTTTTGAAAGACAGCCAACGCACAGCAAGCACATTTGCATTTTTGCCAACCCGCAAGCCAACCCAAAAAATGCAAAAGAGCTTGCTCTTGCCTACGCACCCAAGCCCACCCACCACCCTACCAGCGAACAAGTGGATTTCCAGAGAAAAACGAGCAAATAACGATATTAAATTTTAACTTTGACAATTGGAAAATTGAAGTAATAAATGACGACAAAAACGGAAACAAAACAGTTTCAATATGAAATACAAAGCTATCAGGAGGACTGTGTTACAAACATTGTAAGTCTTTTTGAAAGTCTTCGCCAAAAAGTAAATTTTGGTGAGGTATTGACAGCACACCATAAAAAGCACAAATACAATTTTCCAGTTCAAGACACTAAAAACATTGACATAATGATGGAAACGGGAACAGGTAAAACGTTCACGTTTATAAAAACCATTTTTGAGCTGAGTAAGCATTTCGGATATAAAAAATTTATCGTTCTTATTCCAACAGTCCCAATCCGAGAAGGAACGAAAACAAATTTTGAGGACACTAAAGACTATTTTAAAAGCTTTTACGCAAACGAGAAAGAAAAGGAAATTGAAACCTTTGTTTACGAAGGTGGAAACATTTCAGCCGTTAGACAATTTATAGGAACTTCTCATTTGTCTGTTTTGGTAATGACTCCAAGCTCATTCAGCCACAAAGACAATATCTTAAACCGACCTTTAGAAAAAGACATTAACACACCTGAATTGTTCGTAAACAATCAGGAACCACCAAAATCATATTTGGAATGTTTGAAACGACTGAATCCAATTGTGATAATGGACGAACCTCACCGTTTTGAAGGCAATGCATTTAAAACATACTTTGACGGTTTTGAAAATTACTTTTTGCGTTTCGGGGCAACATACCCAAAAAAGAGAGACAGTTTAGTGCTTTCAAACGTGGCGTATGTGTTGGACAGCATTTCTTCATTCCGACAAAGTTTGGTTAAGAAAATTGTGGTTTACACGCAAGACGTAGTTGAGAACACCGATACACTCATTGGCATTGACAATAAAAAAGCAATTGTAAGCACATTAACCAACGGAATTATTGCAAGACGAGAATTAGGCGTTGGCTCGGTTTTCAACGGTAAGAGCATAAAGAAAATAAACAAGGACACCATTGTTTTAGCGGACGACACCATTGAAAAGGTTGACTATTCCTTATCAGATGAATCATTGCGGGCAATGATTAAGGAAACAATTAAAATTCATTTTGAAAAGGAAAAAGGACTGTTTGAACAAGGTATAAAAGCACTCACCTTGTTTTTTATGGAAAGCGACACCAGTTTATTTCGTGGCGACAATCCTAAAATCAAAAACATATTTGAAGAAGAATACAAAAAGCAATACAGCGAAATTGTAAGCAAACTTGACCAGTCAAGCGATTATTATAAATTCTTGCAAAACGACTTTGACAGCGACAATACTTTGCAAGTTCACAAAGGATATTTTTCAGGTGATAAAGGAAACGCAGACGAAAAAGTAAAAGCAGGTGTTGACGAAATTCTGAAAGACAAAAAGAAACTACTTTCTTTTGAAAGTCCAACACGTTTCATTTTCTCCATTTGGGCATTACAAGAAGGTTGGGACAACCCGAATGTGTTTACCATTTGCAAGCTCTCCAATCAAGGAAGCGAAATATCTAAATTGCAACAAATCGGAAGGGGTTTACGCATTTGCGTAAATCAAAACTTACAGCGTAACACGCTAAAAAATCTGAATGACGACCAGGAAGCATTTTGGAAAATCAATAACCTTGATGTGGTTGTTTCCAGTAAAGAGCAGGGTTTTGTAGAGGCAATTCAAAATGAAATTTTAAGCAACTCATTCTTGATTGCTGAAACTTTTACAGAGCAAGAACTCATTAAGACGCTCAAAGAAAAATCGGGCTTTGATGATGACACAGTAGTTACTTTGGTGGATGATATTTTGAAAGAAAAGAAAATGATTGTTCGCAAGGCAATTGTTGACGGACAAAAAATTTACGAAAAATCACCTGAGTTTTCTGCAATTCTCAAAGAACAAAATTTGCCCGAAGAACAGGTAAAAGCAATTGAAAGCTTGTTTGCAACTGATACAAACACTTATGTTCAGAAAGCCGAGAAGAAAAAGGATAAAAAGAAAGTTTTCATAAAACCAACGCACCTGCAAGAGTTTCAAAATTTGTGGAACACAATCAACAAGAACGCCTTTTATGTTTTAGATTCTTTAAGCGAAGAACAAGAAAGCCAACTGATACAAAACATTAAAACACAAATTGAGGATTTAGACATTGATGCAATTTTGCTTGAAACAAAACGAGCAGAACTTAACATAAATAAAATTGGTGAGCAAGGTGCAATAACAGTAAAAACTATTGACACTATTTCTTATCAAAACAAGGTGGACTATTTGGAACTAGTTCAAGAAATTGCAAAGAATGACCCCAGTAACAAAAAACCTTCATTACCGATTACATTTGTAGTTAAAGTTTTCAATGCTTTAAGTTTAGATTTCAAGAGTAAAATACTTAGCAACAACCCAGCAAGAGCCCAAAGAGAAATAAAAGAAATAATCAACAAAAACATTGTAGCAGCTATAAAAGCAAATGTAAAATACGATGGTATAAATGGAACTCTTTTACCAAACGTATTCAAGACAGAAAAAGACAAAACATACTTAGACACAGGAAGCGTTGGAAAATTCCAAAAGGAAATTGCAAACGACTTTTCTCTGAAAACAAAATGGGTATTTGAAGAAGTGATTGAATACGACAGTGATTTTGAATTGGAAATTGTGGAGCAAGACCCCGATATGGACAGCATTGAAATTTTCGGCAAACTTCCACGCCTAAAAATAAAAACTCCCTTAGGCGATTACAACCCAGATTTTTGCTATGCTATCAAAAGCACCGAAGGCAACAAAATATTCCTTGTAGTAGAAGCTAAGGGCTATAAATCGTCAACGGCAATACCGGTGGATGAAAAAGGGAAAATTGATTTTGCTAAAAAATATTTTGAAGCCTTAGCAGAACACTACAAAGACAAAGACATAAAAATTTCATTTAAAGAACGTATCAATAAAACGCAATTGGCGGCATTGATAAACAACGCATAAGACAATGGCAGAACAAGATTTTATAAAAGCAGGATTTACAGTTGTTGGCACAGAAGCCAGCGAAAACAAACTATTGAGTTTTCTGAAAGAAAACTACCCAAGCATTATTAAAGACAACGAAATAGACCTACAAGAGCTAAAAGCCATTGCAGGCTTGCCCATTGACGAAAAAGTAAACGGTTACGGACTCAACTTTGTAGGCCGCAACTTTGCAAGGGCAAAATATGCCCAAAAAACTGAAAAGGAGTTACGCCTGAATACCGCGTTGAGCAAGGATATTGACACCACCGAAAACTTGGTACTGAAAGGCGACAACCTCGACAGTTTGAAAATCCTCAAAAACCATTACAGCGGCAAAATAAAATGTATTTACATTGACCCGCCTTACAATACCACCAACGATGAATTTGTGTATCCCGATAAGTTTGATAAGGAAGAAGCAGGAGTGTTGGGGTTAGCAAATTTGAGCGAAAGCGATTTTGCACGAATGGACTTTAGCTTTAAAACAAAAAAAAGCCACAACGGTTGGTTGACTTTTATGTATCCTCGTTTGTTATTGGCAAGAGACTTACTCAGTAAAGACGGAGTGATTTTTATTAGCATTGACGATAATGAGCAAGCAAACCTAAAATTGCTTTGTGATGATGTATTTGGGGAGGAAAATTTTGTTGCAAATATTATATGGGAAAGAGCATTTGCACCTGTAAATCTAAAAAAGCATTTTTCAGAATCTCACGATTATATTATTTGTTACGCAAAACATCTTGAACTATTAAGTTCAAATGGTTTAGCAAGACAAGAAGATGATAATAGATATAAAAATCCTGACAATGATATCCGTGGCGTTTGGACTTCGGCAGATATGACAGTTGGTCCTATCGTGCAGAACAAGATATATGAAATTACAACACCGAGCGGAAAAAAAATCTTACCAACAAGTGGAAGATGTTGGCTTTTTACCAAGGATAGATATGAGGAAATGTTGGCTGATAACCGTATCTGGTTTGGTGAAAATGGCAGTAATACACCACGTGTTAAAAAGTTTTTGAGTGAAGTAAAACAAGGTATAACACCTATGACTATCTGGAAACATACAGATGTAGGACATTCGCAAGATGCGACTCAAAGATTAAAAGAGCTTTTTGATGGCAAAGATTATTTTGACTATCCAAAATCCGTTGATTTGATTAAAAGATGCATTCAAATATATTCAAATTCAAACGACATTATCCTCGACTTCTTCGCAGGCAGCGGCACCACAGGACACGCAGTAATGCAGCTTAATGCCGAAGATGGCGGCAACCGTAAATTTATCTTGTGCCAAATAGATGAACCAATAAAAGAAGACAAACCGGCTTACAAGTTTTGTATTGAAAACAATTTACCACCTGTAATTTCAAGCATAACCATTGAACGATTAAAAAGAGCAGGTGAGAAAATAGTTAAAGACGTTGAAAACGAAACAGAAGAGGACAAAAAGCAAGTTCCCGATATTGGCTTTAAAGTATTTGACAGCGTAGAAGCACCAAAACTGAAAGTAGATGACAAAGGTCAAATTTCAATCACCGAGAATGAAACGGATGCTTTAAGCCGCATTTACAATATGATTTTCACCGTTGGGTTAGATGAGCCTACACAAGTTCCCGAAGAAGTGGTAAAAGACTGCATTTACAAAATTAGAAATCATTTTTACATAACTAACAGCGAGAAAATAACCAGTGATGATTATTCAAACGCCATTAAAAACGGCAAAGTATTCATTGACGGTTGGACTGCCAGTCTAAACGGAACATTGCAGAATTATAAAGAAGATGTGAAGATTGTGTTTTAAGCCTACGCATTTTGCAAGCACATTTGCAAACCGCACAAGCCCACGCTAAAGCCAAGTTTTGCAAAAGAGCTTGCAAAGCCAACGCAGACAAAAATGGTTTAAAAAATTTTCCGACCCTTCAAAAAAAAATAAAAAACGCAACGCACAACCCGACAGACAAATGACTGAAAACTCAACAACAACAATGGTTTACAGACACAGTGGACAGGAACGCCAGCAGCTAACAGCGGTTTGGCGTAATGGCGGGTTCAGTGCTTCGTATGTCAGTTTTGTTGTATATTCAAGTGCAGTTCTTCGATTGAACTTTTATGCTAAAAATCCGCCACATCGCCAAGCCGAAAACCGTTATCACCAGTACCTTGACGAAACCGAGAGCACTGCCTATAACAGCAAGATTAAAGAAATAAATATTTTTTGGGCTTTGTTCGGTAATCGGAGATTCGTGGTTTCTATTTACTTTTACGGTTAATGAAAGTGTGTGCAAGTAAACCCAAAAAACATTTTACTTCTTTAACCCCTTCTTCGTTAGCAGCAAGCAATAACGGCATCCTTCACACCGACAACTAACATGACTAATATAACAACAATTCTTTTTTCACTTATACTTCTGTTGACAGGTTGTGCTGACACAAATTCTGCACAACAAAAAATTGGTGACAGACTATTAGAAGACCCAGAACATCATATAAAAGATAGCCCAGACATTCTTAAACATGACAGCACAATTTTGTACACAGGTTGGTATTACGTGGTTGATACGCCAAACAACTACAAACGGAAGTTGGACAAATCAGACGAAACATTTTACCTTGACCCAAAACCAATCGTAACTGCTAAGAACTTTACGACATTTGAAATTTATGAAGGTAATTTTAATAACAAAAAGTATTTCGGGTTGACGATGCGACTTGACAAAGAGGGAACTGAAAGTTGGAGCAATGCGACATACAGAGCAGTCGGTAACAAACTTGCTTTTGTTCTTGATAATCGGTTGCTTCAAGTAGCAATGGTAAATTCTCAAATTACAGGTGGCGTGACAGCATTAAATCGTGACGACTATTCAAGACAAGAACTTGAGAACTTCAAAACAATAATTGAAAGCGAAAAATAGTTTGACACACAACACCATGACAGAACACATTTGGTATGCTGCTAACATCGGTTTTCTGCTATGCCGGCTTGACGAATATATCCTCGTCATCTGCTCGTTTATCAGCTTCAGTCCCGGCTGGACTTTTTCTACTCAGCTTTTGTACATATCTTCATCTGCGGTTCGCTGCTGTACTTTTGTTCCGGGCTGGACGGAACACGGAATACCAGCACAGCAGAAAGCCGTCAACGTTAGCGGTCAGGCTATAACATAAACTTTTAAATCACTTAAAGAAAGACAATTTAAAATGAAAAATTTAAACATTACATATCTAATAATTAGCTTATTTGCTGTTTGCAAACTGGCAAATGCACAATTAGATGACATAAATGATGCAGACAATAAAGCTTACAGCAATTTTGACTTTATAGCGGGTACAAAGACCATTTTTTATGACGATTTTTCTTCTAATTTGACTAAGTGGAAAATTATAGAATTCGACCAGTCTGATGAAGTGGAAGCACCTGGAATAAAAAATATCCATAACGATAATAGCAAATGGTTAAAAACACCTAGACGAGGAATTTTTTACCCAACAAGCTTAAAGGTATTGCCAGAAAAGTTTACTATTGAATTTGATATGTGGGCTGACGCAGATAAAATGAGCGAAATGGAAAGCGGTTTGATAATTTCTATTGTAGGAAACAAAGTAATAAAAGATGAATATAGCACCGCTTTTGATGAAAATCCACAAATTCAAATTGACATACACCCATCCTTAGAGCTTCTGTACTGTCTGGCCACAAAAGAAAATGTTGACGGAGAGCGAACATTAGACCGTAAAGACATCAAAAATGGCTGGAAGAAAGGAAAAATTCACAGAATATCTATTTCAAGAATGGGTACTCATGTTAAAGTTTATATCGGTGAGAAAAAATTTATTGATTTGCCAAATGGATTACCACAAAAAACAAATTATACCTTAATGTTAGCAACCAATATGTGGGGAGATGGATTATATTTTACAAACTTTAAAGTCGCAGAAGTTGAGCCACAAGTCGTAAAAATTGACAATGAGAGTAATTTTGTAACTAGTGCTATCTATTTTAATGTCAATTCTGCAGTTATTAAGCCAGAGTCTTGGCCTGCATTAAATCAAGCTGCCAATGCCATAAAATCAGTTCAAGGTACCGTGAAAATTATCGGGCATACTGATAGTGACGGAAGCGATTACGACAACCTTATTCTGTCTAAAAAACGTGCCGAAGCTGTAAAGTCATTTTTAGTGAAAAACTTTGAAATTGAGTCTTCTAAATTGATAACAGATGGAGAAGGAGAATCAAGACCTATCGACAATAATACTACTTCTGAAGGAAAAGCGAATAATAGAAGAGTTGAATTTGCTAAACAATAATGGAGAATATAAGCCCGAACCACTAACACGGTATTGCCAAAAGCGGGGCTGAACGGCTTCGATTGGGCATATGTGCAAGGTTCAACTTTCGTTCTTCGATTGAACTTTTGTGCTAAAATTCCCCGCCTTCGGGTAGCTGCAAAACGTTAGCGTTCAGGCAACGAACGACACCACAAAAATAGAGTGGACTAAATTTTCCACCTGACACTCAACCCTTATTCCACCTCAATAATTTTGGACAATAGAACATTCCGAAAGTAATTTTGCACATCATTTCACTTAAAATCATAATAACATGAACAAAAATAATTTAACTTCGGGACTTCTGTTCGGCTTGGCAACTTTTATCGGACTTATGCCACTGACGTTTACGTTTTCTCAAAATGGAACGCAACTTTTACTTGACACATCTTTCAAGTATGTAGTTTGGTGCGGACAAGCAATTATTTTGTTTATGTTGCTTTTTACAAAATTCAAACTTAGCAAAAATCAACTCATTGGTTTATCGGTGCTATATGCACTTATTCCGTTCACAATTACTTTCAACGACAATGAACTTACTTTTTTGATTTTGAACAAATACGCAAGTTCTATCCTATCATGGGTAGTTGCAAGTGTAATGTTCAGTAAATTGTTTTTTGACACTAACTTTAAGCCCAGCCATTAACAAAGCATGACAGCAAAACGAAAACAAGAAATACTAATAGGATCGAGCATTTTTTTGACATTATGCTCAATAGGATTTTCATTTGACGGGACAACTTTTTTATGGTTTTGGCAGAAAAATCCTATCATTCCTGTTTTGTTGTTGCTTTTTGCATTCTTTGCCGTTCGATACTGGCTAAAACTTGAAATTGAAAGACAAAGACAACAAATACATTCCGAATACAAACAAAACTCTGAGCTTAAACAACAGACAGAGTTTCAAGATTTACTTTCTACACGAGAAATTGAAGTGTTAGAATTGATAAACAGTGGCTTGAGCAACAAAGAAATTGCCGAAAAACTATTTATATCTTTATCCACCGTAAAGACACACATCAACAACATTTACAAAATTTTGGAAGTTAAAAACAGACGGGAAGCGATTGAAAAAATGAATGACAAGTAAAATGCCCGAACCGCTAACAAGGGTAGCTGTTGCACAACTCTCAAAAAAAGAAGATAACAACAAAAACGGCTTCATTAGAAGCGTTTTAAGCACACTTGGTTTTTTAACTATGCTTTTTGAGTTGGTTTTTTGGGTGGTTTATATTGGAGTTGTGGGCTTTGTGATGTAGTCAATAAAATAATGAAATGTATTTTGCAGAGCTACCTCTGTTTTTTGCATGGCTTGAGCTATGCTGTTGGCTTTGGGGCAGGTGAATTTCAGCAGCTTTTTCAAGTTGTAAGTTAAGGCAGCCATTAATACATGTTTGTTTGCCTGTGTCATGCCTCTTGAATTGATTTTCTTCATATTTAAGAAGTTAATGAGTGTGCCCAACACAGGCTCTACGGTTTTATTTCTTATGCGGCTTATCTTTTTGGCATAGCTTGGATTGTTGGTAAGCTTCTGATGCATGCGATCGTAATAGGGCTTATCTATACTTTCTTCTAACTTCTTAAACTTAGTAGCCACTCCACAGCATTGCTGTCTTAACGGGCATTTGCTACATACGGTTTCGCTGCTTCTGAAGCTTTTCTTTTCATATCCTTTACTATCGGTTTTAATGCCTTTATAACTCAATATGGCTTTTTTGCCGCCTTCTTTGATGCACTCGTATTGATTCAGTTCAGCATTATATATAAAACCTTCCCGCTCCGGTTTGTATTGCCCGAAGTCGGGGATGTAGGCATCTATGTTATGCTCTTCACAATACTTTAAAGCGGTGCCGCTGCTATAGCCGGCATCGGCTGTGATTTGTTCTATCTCTAATCCAATGTGTTTAAAGTTTTCTTGAGTTTGTTCTAATATCTCCGGCAGATTTTCAGAGTCTTTACTGCCGGCTGTGCTAGCACAGGCTGCCGTGATTTAGCCCGTAGGATTATGTATCTTTGAGAAAAAGCTATGTATTTCTATATTTATGTCTTAAGGAGCTCACTGGACAATCAATTGTATACAGGTTATACTAAAAACATAATTGAAAGAGTTAATCTGCATAATAACGGAAAGGTCTTTTCTACAAAAGACAGAAGACCTTTAGAACTAATTTATTGGGAAGGCAGTCTAAATCAACAGGATGCCACTCGGAGAGAAAAATACTTAAAATCGGGTAACGGTAAGATATATTTAAAAAACAGATTACGGTATTATTTTTCTAATCCAACGGGCTGAACATGATGGGCATCATCTACGGCTATTTGTCCGGCATAGTTGAGTTGACGGGGCTTGCCGGGCTTGGTACTGATTTTGGCATCGGGGTCGGTAGGGCAAAGTCCTGCTGGAACCTTGTTTACCGGTTATCCATTTTCTGGGTGGACTTTTGTATCAAGATTTGATACGGCAGGAAATATTAACCGATTGCTGAATTTCTGCCCTGATCAGGGTCAGGAGTTTAATGACTACAAAATAAGCCCTTCGGGTGATCAATACATCACCGGATGGTTTATCTCAGATTCGGTTACAATCGGAACACAAGTTGTTTACAACACTCCGCCTGCGGGTGGCATAGATTTATTTTTTGCAAAATTTGATTCAGCAGGATTATTTCAATGGGTGGTTCATGCAGGTGATTCAAATCTAACTACTATTCAAGGCACAGGAATTGACTTTTTTCAAAATGGTGAAATTATTTTATCCGGTGATATTTCTCCAAGTGTAACTCTCGGTGGATTTATTTTTTCTAATTCATTAAGCACTACGCCCGGCAGATCAGTTCCATTTGTAGCTAAGTTTAACCCGGCAGGGCTGGTGTTGTGGGCTGATAATTCGGAAAACCAGTATGTCACAATGACCACGGGCGGTGTCAGGATATTGTCAAATAACCATACTTATTTTACCGGATTTTTTGGCGGCAATGCTATATTCGGGAGCAATACATTTAGTAGTACAGGTCTTAAAGACATTTTTTTGGGAGAGGTTGACCCTTCCGGCACAATTACTTCTGGCAATAAGATAGACGGCACAGGAAGCAACGAGGAGCCGCAATGCATTAACAGAGATATAAACAACAATATTTTCATCGGTGGCGGCTTTGATGGCACTTTAACAGTTAACGGAAATACTTATACTAATGCAGGTGGCAACACCGATGGGTTCATTGCCAAGTTCGGCACACAAACTAATTGCACCGTGGCATTGAAGAAAATGAAATGGCAAATGAAAATAAAATATCAGTTTACCCCAACCCTGCAAAAGAAAAAAATAACAGTACAAAGCAATGACAAAATAAAAAAAATAGAAATAATAAACACTTTTGGAGAAATTATAATATCAAAGAATAATTTCTCAGCAAAAGAAAAAGGAGAAATTATTATCGCTTCTCTTCCAAATGGCTTATACATTTTAAAATTGACAACAAGCCAGGGCTTTGCAGCGAAAAAGTTTATTAAAAGGAACCTCTAAAAACCTTCTTTAAAGACCAAGGCATTACGTCTGACTTCCCATTTTTAATTTAGCATGATTATTTTATTTAGCTGATCCTCTTTTTTTGATCAACTATTAGAGCGGATTTGCAATTTGTTCACTCAGATCATTTGTAATTTCTTCTTTTGAGTTGTTATCAATTGTACTGCTCTTGATAAATTGTATCCGATTATTCGTAGAGTGACTCTTGCCGTAATTCTTTTTATTCCTATCGCTCTGATTAGTGGTTCGCCTTTTTGTTTGAGCCGCCCGAATATATGTTCAACTCTGCACCGATGTCTTTCTGCCGCATTTTATTTTCATCCCAATCCGGAACGCCTCCATTTTTAATTTCATCATTTTCATCAGGTGTGTTGCGTTGTACTGGAACTTTTACAAAACAGGCATCGATCATTGTTCCTTTTTTTGCTATCAAACCGTACCGACTCAGCTGACGTTTTAAAGTCTCGAAAATCTGAACGATAACACCAGCATCTGTGAGTGTTTGACGATAGAGCCAAATTGTTTTTGCATCGGGGACAATGTCCTGTAAACCCTGGCCTATGAATCGCTGGAACGAAAGCCGATCAAGAAGTTGAATTTCGATCTGATCATCACTTAATCCATAATACTCCGCAAGTACCAGGAGTTTAAACATCATCAATCAGTCAAAAGATGGTCGTCCACCTTTACTATGATCGATTACAGGGAAAACTGTATCAAGAATTGGTCGAAATTGCTCCCAATTGACCTTTGAACTGAGAAGTTCCAAAGGATCCTTTACAATTATTTTTTCCTGCGGGAATTGTTCATCAAAAAGAGTTTGTACTTTTTTCCTTTTCATTCTGTAAATCTGAACTCCAATTGAGTCATCTGAAAATATTAACTGTGAATTTTTACACGAGGTTTTTAGAGGCTCCCTTTAGACTTTCTATTATTTTTTATGTCTGCATATCCAAGTCGAAACTGATGAATAATAGTGTCTGCATTGAATATGGCATATTGGGCCGAAGGCGTTTTATTGTCTTCTACTTGTTTCGTTAATATTCCATCAATTTCTTTCTTATTCATTTCTTGAGCGTTACTAGAGTTTAAGGTTAGAGTTGTCAATATTGCAATGAATGTGGTTTTCATAGCTTACTGGTAACTTATTTATTTATCTCATTCAGCAGGCAGGTCTTCCCCCGGAGTATTGTTTCTCCGGGTTAGTTCGCCTCTGCACTACCTGCTTTTTATCTATCCGAACTCATTCACCGGCAATTTGTACTATAACCAGCAGCAAGCTGCACTTATTAGGCAAAATTGGTTTTGTGTTTTTCGGTTGCTAAAGAATTCGGCCTGGCTAGAGTGAATACCCTATTATATAATTGGCTTGCAGAAGCCGGAATCCCTTACAATAAGCATCGGATTAACCCTGAGCCGGTTAAAAAATATGAATCAATACGCGTTTCGAAATTCTGTTCATCCGGCAGACTAACCAGTTAACCTGGTAGTTTTCTGATGGCTAACCATTACGGATAACACTAAAATTTATCAAATTTGCGCCCCCCCTCCTTCCCGAATCAGATGAATCAGAAGATCAGAAATATTGCGATTATAGCACATGTTGACCATGGTAAAACAACTCTGGTTGACCGCATTCTGCATCAGAGCGCTGTCTTCCGGGATAACCAGGAAACCGGTGATTTAATACTTGATAACAACGAACTGGAACGTGAACGGGGAATTACCATTGTTTCAAAAAATGTATCAGTAACCTGGAAGGGTGTTAAAATCAATGTTATAGATACACCCGGTCACGCTGATTTCGGAGGTGAAGTTGAACGGGTACTCTCGATGGCTGACGGAGTTCTACTTCTGGTTGATGCCTTTGAAGGGCCCATGCCTCAAACCAGATTTGTAACTCAGAAAGCTTTGGCATTAGGGCTTAAACCCATTCTGGTGATCAATAAAGTAGATAAGGAAAACTGCCGGCCCGATGAAACCCAGGAAGCTGTTTTTGATTTATTCTACCACTTGGGGGCTACCGAAGAACAACTTAATTTCCATACCCTTTATGGAAGTTCAAAGCAGGGCTGGATGAGTATTGACTGGAAACAGCCAACTCAGGACCTGGCACCCCTACTGGATTCCATCCTTGAATTTATTCCACCGGCACCCCGGCAGGAAGGTACTCCCCAGATGCTGATTACCTCACTCGATTATTCCAATTATGTCGGGCGGATTGCAATCGGACGGATATCCCGGGGAACAGTACAAGAAAATATGCCGGTTACCCTGGTCAAACGCGATGGCCGACAGATTCGTTCACGAATTAAAGAACTGATGGTGTTTGAAGGTTTGGGAAAAAAGAAAGTGAGTAAAGTGCAATCAGGTGAAATTTGTGCACTTACCGGATTAGAAAATTTTGATATCGGAGATACCGTAGCCGACTTTGAGCATCCTGAAGCGTTGAAACCCATTGATGTTGATGAGCCAACCATGAGCATGCTCTTTACCATTAACAACTCACCGTTTTTCGGGAAGGATGGCAGGTTTGTAACATCACGCCATCTGCGCGAGCGGCTGCATAAGGAAACCGAAAAAAACCTGGCCCTCCGGGTTGAGGATACTGCTTCGCCAGAAATCCTGCTTGTTTACGGAAGAGGAATTCTGCATCTGAGTGTCCTGATTGAAACCATGCGCAGAGAAGGCTATGAACTGCAGGTTGGACAGCCGCAGGTCATCATAAAAGAAATTGACGGAGTAAAATGCGAACCGGTTGAAACGCTTATTGTTGACACCCCGGCTGAGGTTGCCGGTAAAGTCATTGAACTGGTAACCCAGCGTAAAGGTGAATTGCTGATTATGGAACCAAAAGGTGATATGCAGCATCTTGAATTTAACATTCCGGCCAGGGGAATCATCGGACTGCGAAATGCAATTTTAACAGTGACTGCCGGAGAAGCAATCCTGGCGCATCGCTTCAAAGATTACCAGCCCTGGAAAGGTTCGATCCCCGAACGAATCAACGGAGTGTTGATTTCAAAAGAAGGTGGAAGTGCAACCGCTTATTCCATTGACAAGCTGCAGGATCGGGGTAAATTTTTTATTGACCCGGGCGATATCGTTTATGGCGGGCAAATCATTGGTGAACATACCCGCCCGAATGACATCGTGGTGAATGTGTGTGAGGCAAAAAAGTTAACTAACATCCGGGCCTCCGGAAGTGATGATGCTGCTAAAATTGCTCCCAGAATAAATTTCTCGCTCGAAGAAGCTATGGAATACATAGATAAGGATGAGTACCTGGAAGTTACTCCCAAAGCCATGCGGATGCGTAAAATTTATCTGGATGAACATGACCGCAAACGAATCGCAAGAAAAGCCGAAAGTGTGGACTAATTACCCCGGCTTCAGGAATTCAAATTGAAAATTAAAAAAAATCCCGCACTGATGCGGGATTTTCTATCAGGGCGAAACTGTAATCAGTTGCTTTTCTTACCCAGCATCAGCAGTTCATTCACCACTACTTCAGTAACGTACTTCTTATCCCCTTCCTTACCGGTGTAGCTGCGTGAAGTAAGACGGCCTTCAACGGCTATTTCACTGCCCTTATTCAGAAAATTTTCAATGATTTCTGCCGTCTTGTTCCAGGCTACGCAACTATGCCAGTTGGTTTCCGTTACCTTTTCACCTTTTGCATTGGTGTACTGCTCGTTGGTTGCCAGCGAGAATCGGGCTACCTTCTTCCCGGGTTCAAATTCTTTAACTTCGGGTTCCTGTCCAATGTTGCCAATCAGGCGAACGCTGTTTTTTAATGTGTTCATGATTTTTTTGTTTTTAGATGTTTGAATTGTGACGATTAAAATTTCGATTGCAAAAGTGTAGGGGTTGCTTTGAACAAGTCGGAATTTTTTCGGATACTTATGAGTATATCCGTTTAAAGTCGATTGAAATCGAATAGGGAGGCTGATTTTCAGTTACCTGGACATAAACCCGATTTATTAAAAATCCATATTTTTTTAGCTCGCAGATCAGCCTCGCTGATTACCTGCTGGGCTGATTCGCAGTTTTCCATAACTACTGCCCTGGTCTTTCCATTCCAGCTTGCCGATACAATTGCTTGAATTCATTAATGACCCCTTTTTTAAAGAAACAGGGTATAGCTGCACAACTACAAAAGCCGGCAGAAACCAAAAAACCAGTAAGTTGTCTCTTATCTCCTTTATTAACTTCGTGGTATGTCCGATGTTCACGATAAAAAGACAAGAATTTTTACATGAGCCCAATCAAAGGTAAGGATACCCGGCTGGATATCCTAGTTAGAAAATTCCTCCACTAGCATGGGTTGTGTTATACACTGCACAACTCTAAACGAAGAAGGGCTAAACGAAGTTTAAACTTTATGTTATGCGCATCACCCGGCTATTCCGACAAATCATGAACCGATAAACTAATTAGAAACTTATTTTTGATGTTGGTTTTACAACCACCCCGTACAAAAAAGTAAAAAAACTTACTGTTTTTTTTTAGTTTTAAGAAATGTTCTAAGTCTATCTACTAAAGAAACCGCAAGGACTCCAAGCAAAATAACTTGATACATTCGGATATTTGCAAACCCTGATTTAAAAATCTCAAATAAAAAAATTAAAATAACAACACAGCATAAGAGAATAAATAATTGCTCGTAATATTTCTTAACCATTTTATTAAGCTATTAGATGTTCCCAAGCACAATCAATTGCAATTGCAAGAAGACAAGCTTCAGGATCGAATGCACAAGCAATTGCAGATCCTAATCCCAAACTGTTTACTGTTTGAATAATACAATCAACGATACTTCTCTGTTCAGGAGTAACGCCTGTTGAGCTAACTGTTTCAGAAGTCCATGCACTTTTTGCAAAGGTCGCAGTTAGTATACTGGTTTTATCAGGGAACCACAAATTCCAAGTACCAGACATATCCAATAAATTAGTAAAATCTCCTCTGCTATTAACAACGAAAGTGAGATAATCGGTTGTGCCTAATTTATAGTAAGTGAAAAGAACTTGCTTTTCACCATCGCTCATTATTGTCGGAAGCCATAATGCTTGAAGAGTTGTGTTGTTAAATGTTAACAAGCGTTCCTCTCCTTTAATAATTCCGGCTGAAAAATTCGCAGTGTATGCTGCATAATCTTCGGACGCAAGGAAGTTGGATAAATCCTTATCGCTACTTGTGACAGCAGTATTAGACCTTGTGCTAAAGTTGTGACACGGGTTGCAGGATGAACAGTTACAATCAGACATGGTATTTATTTTTGAACAAATGACGAAAATAAAAATGAATAATAAGTGAGGGTGTTTATTTTTTATTCATCAGTTTAAGCTTGTAGTGTCGCCAGGGGTTGCGTATAACTTCCGGGTAAACCTGACCTGGTTTTCCCAAAACTAAAAACCGTTTTGTTTATTCACAGCTGCTTCTGGCATGGATATGAAGATTGTAACTACTTTGCAGTACCAAAAACTATAACAGGCTGTTGATCGAGAAAGGACTGGCTATGTTAAAATTCAAACGGCATGAATAAAAATATTAGGTCACGGGAGGAGTTGATTGTTGCACTTAAACTTTATCTCAAATTGCCGTTAGACAAAATTTATCATCGCACAAAAGAAATAATTTAACTCTCAAAAATCATTGGCAGAACTCACGGTTCAGTGACCATGCGGTTAAGCAATTTTGCAAGTGTGTACCCCTTTTATTAGTAAAGATGAAAAATTGGCCTACCTGGAGGAAAAAGGTATGTGGAACCTAATTTAGAATGAGTTCGTCAATGACAAAGAAGCATTCTTCTCTAAAAGTGAACAGATTCTAGCAGCGTTTCAGCATAAAACCATTGAAACAAAATTCAAAGACATTTTAAAAGGAACTGATCACTTAACAGGTAAAATAAAAATCCGTGAAATAAAAACACGAGTGAACCTGGATGTCTTCAGGCAAATCGTTCTTATGAATTATTCAAATAAATGTGCTGTCAGCGGAATTAACATTCCGGAACTTTTAATTGCAAATCATATTTTACCTTGGTCAGACCATGAAGCAGAACGGTTAAACCCCCAGAATGGAATTAGTCTTTCACCTTTGTTTGATACATGTTTTAATAAAGGTTATATAAGCATTGTAAGTAGTTACAAAATTTATATTTCAAGTGTGTTAAAAGAAAAATCACACCAGCTATATTTTGATAACATAATTTAAGGAGTTGGATGGAAGGAAAATTGACTTGCCGAAAAAGTTTCTTCCAAAAAGAGAATTTCAGATGTGCAGTTCAAAAAATTTTTTTAAGAGAAATACTTAACCTTAAACCCAAGTCAGCAGAAGAACATCGTGTATTGCAATGCAGACAGTCAACAATGGCCTTGCATGCTGATTGCCAAGAACAGGTTTTACTTTGATGCCTGATTCCAGCCTGCCGGATACCAAAGATTGAATAACGCTGTTCTGCCCATTCTGACTCCCTCTATATCAGCCAGTTGCCTTTTATCAAATTAATTTTCCCTTCTATCCTGGCTAACAATTGAAAATTAGTTAATTTTGAATCATTCTAAACAAGGATATTTTTAACTCCTGATTACAAAAACCGAAATTTATAATGAGTAACAAAACACTGAACACTGAGCAAGGTCACTGGCTGCTGGCCAAGATGGGGAAACGGGTATTACGGCCGGGCGGCAAAGAACTAACTATGCGGCTGGTTGAAGGACTGCAGATCGGGACTGAAGACCATTTAGTTGAATTTGCCCCGGGGTTGGGATTCACGGCTTCGCTGCTGCTTGCAAAACACCCGAAGCAATATACCGGAATTGAGTTGAATGAGGAAGCTGCCGGACGGCTGCAGAAGAAAATCTTTGCCAATGGCTATAAGATTGTCAATACCAGTGCAGCAAACACCGGATTACCGGACGCATCAACTAATAAGGTAATTGGAGAAGCCATGCTGACCATGCAGCCCGACCACCGCAAGTCGGAAATCATTAAAGAAGCATTCAGAATTTTAAAACGGGGCGGACTCTACGGGATCCATGAGCTGGGACTTATGCCAGATCATCTTGATCCGGCTGTTAAAGATGAAGTGCAGCAAAGCCTTGCCAAATCCATTAAAGTAAATGCCCGTCCACTGACCCGAAGTGAATGGTGTGAACTGCTCGAGAAGGAAGGCTTTCGAATCAGGATGGTTGAAGAAAACCCGATGGACCTGCTCAAACTAAAACGGATAATTGCTGATGAAGGGCTGTTGAGAACCTTTAGAATCTATTTCAACATCATCACCCATCCGCATGCCCGCCAGCGAATCAACGAGATGAAAAAGACGTTTACCAAATATGAAGACCACCTGATCTCGTTTGCCATCATTGCAGAAAAGAATTAATAACAAATCATTTAATCAATACAATCCATGAAAAAACATAATGCATCAGCTGTTTGGAGCGGCTCAATTAAAGAAGGAAAAGGAACATTAACGACCAAAAGCAATGTCCTGAACAATCATCCGTACTCATTTAAAACCAGATTTGAAGATGCAAGCGGAACCAACCCGGACGAACTGCTGGCAGCTTCACATGCTGGATGTTTTGCTATGGCACTCAGCCTGATTCTGGGTCAGTCGGGATTTACCCCAACATCCATTCAGGTCAATGCGGAGGTTAGCATGGATCCCGGAAAACTTCAGCTTACCGGCTCTCATTTAACTTTGAAAGCAAAAATTCCCGGAATTGATCAGGCTAAGTTTATGGAATGTGCTCATGCTGCGAAAGAGAATTGCCCTATCAGCAAAGCTTTAAGCTTTCCGATTACACTGGATGCAACTCTTGAAAAATAAAAACCCGGTTCCGGGGTTTTATTATCTTTCCATTCTAAAATTCAACTTGTTATGAGTACCAATCAAGATTTATATGCAACCGCTACTGCTGAAACTGCAAAAATGAAAGCCGAGTTGGCTCCAAAGCAAATTGAAGCTTGGAGAACATTCAGCCGAACTGTTTTCAAGGAAGGCGTTCTGGATGAAAAGACCAAACAACTAATTGCAGTTGCTGTTGCACATGTTACGCAATGTCCATACTGCATTCGTGCACACGTTCCCCAGGCTTTAAAAAAAGGAGCATCCAGGCAGGAAATTATGGAGGCAATCTGGGTAGCTGCTGAAATGCGTGCCGGAGCTGCTTATGCCCATGCAAACATCGCATTTGATGAAATGGAGAAGAGTGGGCAATAAATTTCAGCTCTGAAATTTTTTTAATCAGTTTTCTTTAATGATTTTTGGTGCCTGGATTCATCATTCACACAAAAAGAGAATTGAATAAGTCGCTTTATACTTTTTTTACTGAAGACCATCATCGGCTGGAGGCACTGCTGGATAAGGCAACTGCAACTCCGGGTTTTGTGGATCCGGAACTTTACCATCAGTTCCGTACCGGCTTACTTAAGCATATAAAAATGGAAGAAAAGGTTTTGTTTCCGGCAGCTCAGCGTGCCAATGGCAATCAACCCATTCCATTAGCAGCTAGGCTCAAACTTGATCATGGGGCAATTACTTCACTGATGGTCGTTCCTCCTACAGAAGAAGTAATTAAAGTAATCCGTCATGTCCTCGAAAAGCATGACTTACTGGAAGAGGAACCCGGAGGCATGTATGATATCTGTGAAAAACTTACTGCCGGAGAAACCGAAGCACTGCTGGAAGAACTGGGAAAAGCTACTGAAGTACCGGTTCATCCTTTTAATGAAGCAAGCTATGCACTTGAAGTAGCTAAGCGAACTTTAGCCAGAGCCGGTTTTGATTATGCTGACATCGTCAGCCAGGATCAGACTCAAAACAGTTAACTTCTGAATTGCTGCTTAAGCTCTGATTGTGGTTTTGCTGAACGTTTTCGGACGAAGTCAGGAATAAACAAGACTTAAATCAGTTTTCTGAATAATTCAGGTCATTTCTGAATTGGTTCGTCATTCCAATATTTACCCTCGTTCTGAAAAGGCCTGGAAGGATGATGCACGATTGTTTAACCTGTAAAGCGCGAGGTTGCTCTGTACTTGAGAGTTGTGATGAACCAACCTTGATGACTATCAGTGCCTTTAAATTCACTAAACTCCTTCAGCGAGGCCAGCGGCTGGTTACTGAAGGAGATCCGGTTGAAGGAATTTATTTTATTAAAAAAGGAGTTCTGAAAACAGTGTTAACCGGGAGAAATAACAAACCCTACCTGTTCAGGATTTCAGGAACCGGTTCCGTATTCGGTTACCGTATGGATACTGAGCAGAGCCGACATCCCGGAACCGTAACTGCTTTGTCGGATGTCATTTATTGTTATGTCCCCAACCGGGTTTTTGACAATATCACACAAAGCAATCTGTTACTGAGGCGGCAAATTAGGAATCTGTTTTTAGTAGAACTAAACCAGCTCAGACAAAGTGCTATCAGCCTGGCCCACAAAAAAGTTCGTGAAAAGATTGCTGAAGCATTATTGATGCTGGTTGCTATTTACCTGAAAGAAGAAAACAGCACTGTTTTCAGTATTGATCTGAGCAGGCAGGACATTGCTGATCTTACGGGAACAACTAAAGAACAAGTCTCAAAAACACTGAAAGATTTTGAAAGAGAAGGACTTCTAAACTGCAATGGCAGGAAGTTTAATTTCATCAACCAATTAAAGCTGCAATTTATTGCCGGTATCCATACAACCGGTGAAAATCAGAAATCCTATTCAAAAAAATACGAAAACGTAATTAATGGTACATCAAATTAATAACTTAAGGCAGAGCAATGTCATCATTCTGTCATTTTTGTGGCCGTTAGTTGATAAACACGAATTACATAACACTTAAACACTTAGAAATATGGAAAACGACCAACAATCAGAAAACAAGAAAATGACTTTCGGGAGAATGATTATGGACGACTATATGCTATTAATGGCACTTGGGATTACCATTTATGCTATTTTCTATCTCTTATGGGGGGTTATGGAATTATCAAATCTTCCGGCAATTCCTGAAGAACTAAAGCAAACACTAATAAAATAATAATCATTCACAAAAATCCTATACTATGAGCTTATTCCAACCGGCAGAAGGATGGTACGAAACCAAAGTATCCAAAGATGAAAAAATGTGGATGGCCATTTCCCTTGTTCTGTGCATCATCCTGTTTATCTGGATGATTATGTGGCATGTTTATGGGAAGCAAAATCCATCCAGCACAACTTACAAAACCAGTACAGCAGAATTTGCAAAACTCAGTGAAGCCTATATCCGGCAAAACATGGTAGGCTCTGATAATGGAATTCCTGTTGTTCGTCCTCAGCCAAACAGCGATGTTTTTATTCTGGCTGAGATGTGGCGGTGGAGCCCGGTTCTGGTTCTTGAAAAGGACCAGTCCTATAAATTTCATATTTCTTCAAGAGACATAGTTCACGGGTTTTCCATTCAGCCGGTCAACATGAACTTTCAGGTATATCCCTTTTATGATTATGTGCTGGAGTTTAAACCAACCGAAGCCGGTGAATACAAAATAATCTGTAATGAGTTCTGCGGAATCGGTCACCATACCATGATCGGTAAGATTGTGGTAATTGAACAGGATGCTGACCTTAAGCTTTATGGTTACGAAATCCTGAAAAAAGCTCCGGACCCGCTTCCTCAGAAGTCATCTTCAGCACCGCTGACAGAAGAAGAAAAAGCCATTTTGGGTGAACAGATCTACACGTTGAAAGGATGTGCTGCCTGCCACAAAACAGACGGGAGCAGCCTGATTGCTCCGGCATGGAACGGCATTTATGGTAAAGAAGAACAGGTAACTGAGAACGGCAATAAACTAACAGTTACAGTAAATGATGAATACATCCGAGAATCTATTTTTGATCCCCAGAAGAAAATTACTGTTGGCTTTGAGTCTGCTCTCATGCCTGCTTTACCATTAACAGACGAAGAAATTGATTACGTTATTTCTTTTATAAAAACCTTAAAAGACTAACCGGTAAAAACAAAAACTATGTTCAGAACTTGCGATATCACAGGATTTAAAGTTGACTTACAGTCAGAAAAACTTATTCGTTACAATGCTGTCTTTGCAGTTATTTCATTACTGCTTGCAGTTACAGCAGCTCTGCTGCTGGTCTTTACCCGTTACCAGCCTGTACACCTGCTGGGTGCTGAATGGTATTACCGTTTAGTCACGTTTCATGGTTTAAATGCATTAATTTTCTGGATTATTTTCTTTGAGATTGCCGGACTATATTTTGGCTCTACGGTTGTATTGAACACCCGCTTTTGTTCCCCCCGGTCAGGATGGATAGCCTTTATCCTGATGGCTGCTGGGCTGGTCTTATCAAACATCATCATATTGATGGGTAAGGCAGACGTTATGCTGACTTCCTACACTCCACTCAAAGCACATCCGCTCTATTATCTGGGAATCATCTTGTTTGCCGTAGGAGCATTACTTGCAGTGATTCTGTTTTTTGGTAACCTGATGCTGGCCAAACGCGAAAAAGCTTTTGATCAGACCTTGCCTCTTTTCACCTATGGGTTAATGACAGCTGCTATCATTGCCGTGATTACACTGGCAACCGGGGCGATTATCTACATCCCGACTTTCCTCTGGTCACTTGGGCTCATTGAAAATGTTGATCCGGCAATGTATAAACTGATCTGGTGGGGGTTAGGTCATTCATCCCAACAGATCAATGTTGCCGCTATGGTTTCAATCTGGTATATGGTTTCATTTCTAACTGTTGGCGGAACTTCTATCAACGAAAGAGTATCACGTTCAGCTTTTGTATTATACATTCTTTTTATCTGCCTGGCCTCTGCTCATCACCTGCTTACCGACCCGGGAGTCAGTAGTGCTTGGAAAGTGTGGAATACAAGTTATGCGATGTATCTTGCTGTTCTGGCGTCTATGATTCATGCTTTTGCAGTTCCTTCCTCGTTTGAATCAGCACAGAGGAGATGGGGATATAACAAAGGATTATTTCAATGGCTCTCAAAAGCACCCTGGAGCAACCCGGCCTTTTCAGCAATCATCCTGGCCGTCATTGGTTTTGGGTTTATTGGCGGAACAACCGGAGTCATCTTCGGAATGGAGCAAACCAATATTATTGTGCATAACACCATTGCTATCCCTGGCCACTTTAAAGGAACAGTTGTAATCGGAACAACCCTTACCTTTATGGGGATTACATATTACCTGATTCCGTTAATTTTCAGAAGAAAGATTGTCGGATTTAAATGGGCACAGTGGCAACCCTGGCTTTTCTTTATCGGAATTGCACTGCTTTCCATTTCCATGATTGTACTGGGTCAGCTGGGAGTTCCCCGCAGACACTGGGACTCTACCTTCTCAGGTGGCCCCTTTACTTATAATTTCAATCCGGCAGTTGATTTCTTCTGGGCGCTGATGATGATTGGTGGAACACTTGCCTTTCTGGCAACACTCATTTGGATTCTGATTGTCGTTTTTTCAGTTACCATCGGACCAAAAATAAACAGCAAAGAAGATATGCAGCTGACTATCTCACCATTGGCTCCAGCAGCAAAAGCTCATAAAGGATTTGAAGCTCCGGGGACACTTGCACTTACCATGATTTTCCTGCTGGTCTTTATTGCCTTGTTTTTCTTAAACTGGAAATGGCTGGCAGCAACCTGGAATGTTAATTAATCCGGGTTACCTTTATAAACAATTTACATCTGGGAGTCTTTTCCCAAAATCAGTTGCACTATGTTCAGCTCTGGTAATAAATGGTCTTTGTATCTGCTTATTTTGTCAGCCTGGGTAGTCAACTGTGGTTTCAATCTCCCTGATGAAAAGAAATACCTTGCTCAGCGGGTAGCTGATATTTCTCTGTTTGATGCCAATGGAAAGGAGTTCAAACTGTATCAACTGTTAGGAGAAAAGCCGCTCATCATCTCTCCGGTTTATACTCGCTGTGCTTCTCTCTGTGGTTTAATCAGTAACGGAGTCTTTAGCGTGATCCATGAGCTGGGAACCGTTGGAAAGGATTTCACTATGATTAGTTTTTCATTTGACAGTACCGATACAGCCGAAGACCTTTCATTTTATGAAAGCCGGTGGAAAATGAACGGGAGCAGCTGGAAAACTGTTTCTGCTTCTTCAGAACAGATCCGGCAGTTGATGGCTTCTGTTGACTATCAGTATGACTTTGATATTGCAACCCGTGAGTATAATCATCCGGCAATCCTGATTGTTTTAACTCCGGCCGGCAGAATTTCAAGGTATATTTATGGATTAAATCCGGCAAAAAAAGATATCAGGCTGGCAGTAATGGAAGCTATGGCTGAAAAGACAAGACCGGGCCTGTTTAACGGGTTTTACCTGCGCTGCTTCGGTTACGATCCTGTTTTAAGAACATATAAGATTGATTGGCGCTTTATCATTTCAACATCAGCCGGGCTTCTTATGATTTTACTAATCACCCGGATTTTTATAAAATCGTTTTTCATCACAAAAAATCAGAATGGTTAAACAGACGCAAGCAACAAAGACTTTAAAAGAGCCTACAAAAGGTCATCAGCTATTTCAAAAATTTTCAACTGTATTCGGGAAAATATATTCAACAAAATTAAACCCTCTCTACAACTTGGGCAGCATTTCCGTGCTCCTGTTCATTGTAGCCTGCATTTCGGGAATCTATATATTTATTTTCTATAACATCAATCCACGTTATGCCTGGGACTCGGTTGAGGCCATGTCGAACAATCTGTTTAACGGATGGATGCGGACTATTCACCGGTATTCTTCTGATCTATTGGTAATTTTTATTCTGCTTCATCTGCTTCATACCTTGTTTACTTCAAAATTTAAAAGGCTGGTTTCGTGGATCAGTGGGATTATCTCTTTCCTAGTCGTTATCATAATCGGGGTTACCGGTTTTATCCTGGTATGGGATCAGAAAGCAAAACTGGCCGGCTACCTGACAGCCAAGCTATTTACCAGCCTCCCGATTTTTGATCCGTCAATTGCCGGTGCTTTTTTATTAAATGATTTGTCAACTGTTGGCGGCTTTTTTAAAGTTGCATTATTCGGTCATATTGTATTTTCACTCATTACTGTCATTGTTATCTGGGTTCATGTACTTAATATTTCAAAACCTAAGATTGTACCTCCTAAAAAACTGATGATTTATGTTCTCATTGCATTAGGTATGATCTCCATCATTTTCCCTGTTCAGAGTGATCCTCCGGCTCAGTCTTCTAATCTCCCGATTCAAACAACATTCGATTGGTACTACTATTTTGGTTACTACCTGATGAAATTATTCAGTGTAAATCAAAACTGGATTATTTTAATCGGCTCTGGCATCTTTCTGTGTATTATTCCTTATATCCTTAAAAGGAAAAATAATCCACCGGTTTATATTGATCTTGATAAATGCGATGCCTGTAACCTTTGCTCTTATGATTGCCCGTATGAAGCCATTGATATGCTCACCCGGAACGGAGAACGGAAGGCCATTCTCTCACCCGACAAATGTGTTGGCTGTGGCATTTGTATTGGTTCGTGCGATGAACATGCAATCAGCTTTCCGGGTTTTCCAGAGCTGCTTCTAAAAGCAAATGATAACAAATCGAATGTAACCCTTTTCAGCTGTAGTTACTTCCCGCCACCCGAATTGCCGGAAGGGCTTAATCTGGTTCATTATCAGGTCCCGTGTACCGGCAGTGTGATGCCAAAAGATGTCCAACAGATCCTGGAGAACAACAGTCATAAAGTGGCCATTCTAAGTTGTGAAGACTGCTATTACCGTTTTGGTAAGAACTGGACAATCAAACGATTTCTCAGGGAGCGTGCCCCGACATTCTCCCGGAAATATGATGCTTCTAAAGTCAGGCTGTTTACTCTAACCCAATACAGCAAAGAAAAACTCCTTGCTTTTTCACAAGACACAACTCAAACAGAAATCAGAAAAGCACAGTTTTCAATTGCCGATCATGAAAAAGCAAAACCGGTTCTTTCCGTATTAATCATGGCTTTATTCTTTGCGCTGATGATTCCACTGAGCAGAACCACAGTTAGATTCTTTAATCCGGCTGAAAAAACACTGATTGTAACTTTTAAATACATCTCCACACCCCAGGAGTATGAGCAATCTACTTCTGCAGCTGCTCACATGCAAGCCCGTACTCCGGTTGTAAAGAAAAGAAGTTCGGTTCGTCTTAAAATTTTTTCATCTGTTGACCAAACTCTTCTTTTTGAAAAGGTTTACGACCCGAGAGGATTAAGGCAGGATATCGCAATGTTTATTTATGCCCAGCTTAACCCGGCTACCGACCGGGTTGATGTTGAGTTTGCTGAAATTGCATTTCCTGAAAAACAATATCAGCTAAAAAATCTCAGGCTGCGGGAAGGAGATGGTACATTTGTCATCCTGAAAGAGGGGAAACTTGAAGTAGCCGGCAGCAATTAGTATAACTGTTGCAAGTTGAAGTACCCGTTTTCTTTTGGTCTTTTCAAACATTTATCATTCTTTCCTGTTTAACCAAATAACTAAAAACAAAAGACCTATGGCAAAAAAGACAATCGCAGGACCACGCAGGCTTGGCCCGTTAACTCCACTTGTTGGTGAATGGGAAGGTAATGTCGGAATTGATATTTCTTATCACAATAAGGATGATAAAATTTCTGAAACCGGTTATTTTGAAAAAGCCTGGTTCAGACCTATCCCGGTTGTTGAAAACGGACAACAAACCATGGATGGGTTAACCTATCAAATGACAGCCTGGCGTCATGGTGAAGAAGCCATGGATCCGTTTCATGATGAAGTAGGTTATCTTCTATGGGATAAAATGAACGGGCAGGTTATGCGTTGTTTTGCAGTACCTAGAGGTTTGGCTATACTGGCAGGAAGCCCAGCAAAGGCGTTTGATAAGAAACTACGATTTGATGCTGACCCCCGATCTGAAACGTATGGTTTATCACAAAATAAGTATTTGTTTGAGCGGGCAAGAGCAATTTCATTCAAAAGTATCTTTATCTTTCATGACAATGGTACTTTCAGTTACACTTCCGATTTGGTTTTAAAACTTGCTGCAACCGGGGCTCAGATGCATCATACTGACAAAAACTCACTACAACTGGTTAAACGGTATCACCCTGGTATCCTTCACAACTGATTTGATTTTACTATTTTAAAACTTATCCATTCAAGGAGGCGTAGGCCTCCTTTTATTTTCTGAACACAAATAAAAACCGGAATACGTCAATGACTCACTCCGGTTTTAAAAAGTTTACTTTTAAGAATTAACTTCTTCTATCTTATCATCCGGTAAACTAAGTTGATAACTAACCAGCCTCAGATTATCTTATGATTACTTTACCTTTCATTACTACATGAAGACTGCAATAATAATCAGCACTTGAGTCAAATACCTTTTTAAAAGTATCACCGGTATTTAATGTATCAGAAGCCCAGTCACTATTTGTTTCTTCAGTTACATTGTGAGCTACAACATCCTCATTAATCCAGAAAACAGTATCGCCTTTATTAACCGTAATCTCTTGTGGAATAAATTTCATCCCGCTTATTCGTACGGTATCCGTAACCGGATTGCCGGCTGTTACTGTTGCTTCTTCTCCTGATTGATTTTGCCCGGAATTTCTGCAAGCTGCTGTAACCAATAATACAGCAGCTGTTAGCACGAAACCGAGTGATTTGCTTAAACCTCTCATTACATTCCTTATTTTAATTCAGATTGTACTTTTTTAGCATGTGCCAGGTGACTGTCCAGCACAGGTGAAATGGTTACAAACAGATTCTTTAATTCTTTATTCTGAGTTTGCGGAATAAGTACATTTTTAACAGTTGAAATTACTGCTTCATGGTATGCAACTTCATTATCAATATAGGCTTTATCAAAAGCTTTACCTGATTTTGAATTCAAATCGGCTGTTACTTTCCTGGAGTTTGTAAGCAGTTGTTGAGTTACTGCATTATCTTTTGGTGTTACTCCAAGTTTGCCGGCAAGATCAACTGCCTGTTTAATTACTCCCTCATGATCTCTGATCATTGTTTGTGCAAAATTTTTAATGTTCTTATCAGTTGCCTTTTTTAAAGCAATCTTCCCGTAATCAACATCAATTTGATTTGCAGTTACAGCTACAGATGCAATTTCCGGGTCTGTAAGCTTCGGGCTGTCCTGTGCCTGAGCACCGGCAGACATCAATGCCAGTCCCATTAACATGGCGGCATTTCCAAGATAAATTTTTAATTTTTTCATGATATTTATTTGTTTAATGTTAATTTAAAAACATGTTCACTATAACAGAGTGTATTACAATCCGATTGGTTACAAGAAAAACAAAATTTCCTGATTCATTATTCTTTTACAGATCAATGACAATTGCTGAACCTGATGCAACCAGCTAATACACTGAAGATTACATTCTATATGCACGGTCTGACGCCTTTTGGGTTCTGTTTAACTCAGACACGATTACTCAGGCTCCCGGGAGTCTGATGGTAGTAAACATAACCTGGATGCTCAATTTTTCTAACCCGAAAATTCTTTTCTGCCCGTTCCCAGAAATCACTATCTTCTGCATAGGACATTGTGTCATCAAACCCTCCGACAGCAGTAAAGACTTCTGATTTACCAAAAAAAGTAGCTCCGATATGGCATTCCGACAAATGGATTTTTTTGTCTGGCTGGTTTTTATCTTTTACATATGGATCTCCGATAATGATTTCGCCCCCTTCAACCAGATCAACTTCAGGGTTTGCTTCCATAAACCTGACTCTGCTTTCAAGATAACCGGGTTTATACGCATCATCACTATCAAGAAACGCAATGTATTTTCCTGTTGCAGCTTTAATTCCGGTATTTTTTGTCTGAGAAACTCCGCGGTGCGCCTGGCGCAGATACCGGATGTTGTTATGATCTTTCATAAACATGCTGACTACCCAGAAAGTATGATCATCACTTCCGTCATCAACAACAATCAGTTCAGCATCTGTAAAAGACTGATTCAGAAAAGAAGAAATACTCCTGTTCAGATACCCGGCACGGTTGTAGGTTGCCATAACAACAGAAACCAAAGGTTTATTTTGTTTATTCATTGGTGTAACTCATTCGCTTCAACTGGGTACGGCTTTTCTAAATAGTATCCCTGAACTCGTTTCATCCAAAGTTATAAAATTGAATATTCGTACCTGCTAAACAATGAATCTTCATTCCGGATTTGGCACCTTTTGCTTTTTCTGTTCTTTTCACGGCAGCATGCAAGAAAATTAATAACGGCCATAGCTTAGCTATTCCGGTTTTCCGTCTTTTCATCAAACTTCCGGCTTAAGCTGAAAAACAAAGCATCATGCCTATGTAATCAGTTGGTTCATGAGGAATCTTTTCAGCGTTTCCAAACCCCATGTGAGTCCTTTTTTAAAATTTTACATGTCGGGATTCCTCTGCTTTTACAAGTATTCCTCAGACTGAGTAAGCAAATCTCAATCTACCCCAATGCAGCAACCGTAAGCAGAATGGCGCTTTCTGTTTCTGCTTTAACACTATGGGGCACTTTTGCCTGGATTGCTACCATCTGGCTGGCCTGCAGCTTTAATTCCTGGTCATCAGCTGTAAAAGTTACTTCACCTTCCAGTACCTGAACGCTCACATTGGCTTTTGCCTGATGAGTTTTAAGAACTGCTCCATGGTGCATTCCAATCAGGACAATTCGCAATGTATCTGACTTAAATAAGGTAATTGAGTTATGGCTGCCTTCCTTCCAGATTGTTTCCTGCTTGATCTGACTGAGGTACTTTTTCAGATCCATTTCTACAAGACTGGCATTAAGTAACCGGTCACCTTCGGGCCGGAGCTGGGTTGAAATGTTTGATTTTTCTGTCATATCTGTTAAGATTTATTTTCAGTTAACTTGAACGCATGGTAATCACCCGCCTGATGAAACCTGTTGGAATCAAGCCCATTGCCTGCTCTAAGGTAAAGATAATGAAATAACACTTCAGGAACCCCGATTATTTTACTCCCTGACTTTGATCACCCTGACTTTCCACACATCCGGACCTTTTTCAATGTATTCCCATTTAAACGGTTCTTTACTTTCAGCTTCCATCTGATAGTAGAGTGGTTTCGGGTCGTGGTCATTGGTAAACTCAAAAGCTTCGCCCGGCTTAATATCTGCAAAAGCCTTGTAAAACATTTCATGCCGTTCTGCAGGCGGATAGGGTCTGATGTCAAACTCATTAACTACCGAGAAACCATCATCACCTAACCCACTGTTATCCTGCTTGGTAATATGAACAACAATCTCACCGGTTTCCTTTTTCTTATAAATCCACTTATGCTTTCCCTCAAATTTTTGGAAAAAGATTCCGTGAATTTCAACCGGGTCTTCCGGTGCGATAAGCTCCATGGTTGTTCCTTCTTCCATCATTCCATAGCGGTGAAAAACAATTTGTTTCCACTCTTTCGGGTCAGCCTTCCTCAGATCTAGTAAGGTTGCTATTCCTTCAAACTCCCGTCCTTTTGATTCTTCTGTACGAGTTACTTTTACTTTCCACTCCCGGCCACCGCGGTTCAGGTATTCCCATCCTACCACATCTCCGTAAATAGAACGGAACTCATAATATAACGGGATGGGATCATGATCATTGATAAAAATAAAACTCTCTCTTACCGGTAATTCCTTAAACATTTTGATCAGCATTTCATGCCTTTGAATTGGAACATAAACTCTAACATCAATTTCTTCTTTCGGGATATTTACTTGGCTCATAATTATTGTTTTTTTTAATAGAATTGAATTTTAAACAGGTTGAAATATTTGTGCTAATCTACAACAGTATGGCTTTTATTTATATTAAACTGGTTTTAATACCATAAGAACAATGACTACCAGGAAAATCACATTCTCAATCCGTTCATAGAAGAACAGTCTTTTTGCCAGCAGGAAATATTCGGTCGGTATATCATCTCCCGGATGATTGCTCAGTAATGATTTTATTGGTTTTGATCTTGGAGATAAGATAACCGGGCCAAATCCCAATGCAACCAGGAACAGCACCAGGCTGATCACATACCATCCCATGTTAAAAAGATACGGACGCATTGCTCCCATTGCCAATCCGGTTAGAAGCAAGAGCGTTCCACCCACCATAACAAAGTTATGTAGCCGGTTCCGGATAAAATATGCATGCCTGAGTTCGGTCATGGTCTTTGCTTTAGTAACTACATAAATCATAATAAACCCAGGCCCCAATCCCAGGATAGCTGATATGACATGAACAACAAGAAGTATCCGGTATAACTGAAAGCCTGTCATTTCAGGTAGATCGTCTTTGATTCATTTGAATTTGCTGAAAATAAGAAATATAAGGTTAAGGATTAGTCTTGTCTCAATTCCCTGCAAGTTTAGAAACAAAACAGACTTACAACTGTCGGTTAAAAGTAAAAATGCCGGTGGTTTGCCGATTGAATCCCAAAAATTTTAAGGTTCTGTTAAAAGTAATTGATTGAGTTCTCAGAAATTTCATTAGTCAGGCTGAATAGTCACATTCTTCATCCCCGCACAAATCCTTTCTTTCATTTCCATCTACACCCGGTTCAGCTTGGCTTTCCCTGAAGGTTTCTGAGAGCGCACTCACAAAAACCTCTACAGGCTGAGCTCCTGAAACTGTGTATTTACTGTCAATAACAAAAAACGGAACACCGGTAATTCCGAGATCCCTGGCTTCCATCATATCATCTCTGACTTCATCAGTAAGTTCAGTTCCTTTCAGAAATTCAGTTACTTCTGCTTTGTTCAGACCAATCTTTTCAGCCAGCGTAACCAGCTCTTCATGGTTACCAACATTCTGACCTTTTGTAAAATGTGCTTCAAACAATGCTTCCTCCATTTCAGAATCTTTCCCGCTTTTCCGGGCAAAATGAATCAGCCGGTGAGCGCTGAATGTATTTACAGGAATTGAAATATCCTGACGGAAATCAATTCCTGCCCGGATTCCGGACTGGCGTATATGCTCCATCATTGTTTCAAGTTGCTGGTGTGGCATTCCCTTTCGATCAATCAGATAAGCTGTTGTTGAAATTGTCAGTCCCTCATCCGGAAGTAACGGATCCAGCTGAAAGCTTTTCCAAATTACCTGAACCTCTTTTGAAAAAGGTACCTGTTGCAAAGCTTTCTCAAAATGTTTTTTACCTAAATAGCAAAATGGGCACATCACATCTGACCAGATCTCAACTTTCATTTCTCATTCAATAATTTCAGTTAACTAACTATTCAACGTCTGTTTTGTTTGGAAATCAGACATTGATTTTGCAAAATTAATTGACCGGGCTTGATCTCATCAGAAGTTTTTCATTTATCAGCTAATCATTTGATAGAAATAGAATCATCTACCAGTGAACTGCTATTTTTGGAAAAATGATTACTCAAATCAGTATGTAGTTATGAATCTTAAAATCGAATCCGACCATCTTCCGGATTATCTCGGAGAAATTCCGCCAGTGATCCGGTTCAATACTCCGTTAATCCGAGAACAGATTATACGGATTGAGTCACAGGCATCCACTCAAACAGAGAAGGCAAAACTCGCCTTTGAAACTGCCCGAGACCAGATCTCTCATTCATTTGATATTCAAAGCATGATAATTACTATTACTGCGGAAGATACACTTGAAAAAAAAGAAGGAATCTGCTTTGCAAAATCACATCTGCTGGCAAGCTTGCTTCGAGGAATGGGGATACCGGCAGGGTTTTGTTACCAGCGTGTGATGAGAAAGGGAACTGTAGAATCTGGCTATGCGCTGCACGGATTAAATGCGTTGTACCTGGAAAGAATTGGTTGGTTCAGGGTTGACCCCAGGGGTAACAAGCCGGGAATTAATTCACAGTTTTCGACCGGGAAAGAACAGCTTGCGTATCCGATCCGGGCTGAGTACGGAGAAGTTGACTATCCGGATGTGCTTACAGCACCCTTGTCTTCAGTAATTAGGGCAATGACCGAATCAGCAGATTGCCAGGCACTGTTTTACAACCGGCCTGATAATCTTTACAGCAGTTAATTCTGATTAAACCATCTATTTATTTCTTCATAAGACGGATGATCCGGGAAAAGCATTTGCCAGTCATCATCTTCTTTCATTTTATTGATTAGCAGCTTCAGATGATTTAGAACAGCCATCATAGGCCGGCTTCCTACACTCACTCTGTTAATTTTTAATTTTTTTAGTTTTTTCAAATCCAGTGAATTTCTGAACAAGATATTCAGTGGTAAATTAATTCCGGCTTTGAGCTGAGCTACAGTTTCATGATCCTGAACAAACGGAATAAAAATACCATCCGCACCTGCTTGTTCAAATGCTTTGGCTCTTTCAATACAAATCTGGATTCTCTCTTCCAGTGATTTGTCTGAAAGCATGGCATCTGTTCTGGCATTGACAAAGAGATGAATCCCTTTTTTGTTGCCTGCTTCTTTAGCCAGCTTGATCAGTTCCGTCTGATGGTCTGTTGGATTCAGATTTGCAGAATGGGCCTGTCCATCTTCAAGATTGATTCCCACCGCTCCTGCTTCAACCACCTGACTAATGAATTGAAAGAAAAGCCCGGTATCATTCCGGTAATATCCTCCTTCAATATCAGCCGTAACCGGAATTGTAACGCAGGTTGCAATTCTGGTAATCATTTCAATCATCATTCCCGATGGGATGTGTTCTCCGTCACCGAATCCGAACAGCCATGATATTCCGGCACTTGTAGTAGCAACAGCCGGGAATCCGGCTTCTTCAACCATTTTAGCTGAAGTACAATCCCATACATTGGGAAGAATCAAAATCTTGTCTTCCTGATGCAATTTCATGAATTGCTCTGCTTGCTGTTGCCTGAAGATTGTGTTCATTCTCACATCAGATTCAACTCTTCTTAGGTGAATTAAGCTTTCAAAGGAGGTTTGGCAGGCCTGACTTCAATTTTACTTGGTAACACCCTTGGGTTCAATTTCAGGAGATTAAAAATTATTTCACCTAAATCTTCAGGCTGGATTTTCCATGCATCCTTTTCGGATGGAATGTGGTTATTAAAATGACTTGCTACCGAGCCGGGCATTATGGTTGTTACTTTCACATCCTGCTGACGCAGGTCAAGCATTAAAGCCTGAGTAAAGCCAACTACAGCAAATTTACTTGCATTATAAGCAGTGCTCTCAGGTGAGAAATTTATACCGGCAAGGCTGGCTATGGTAATGATATAGCCTTTTGATTTCCTGATTGCATCCAGTGATGCTTTTACACTGTTAAAGACACCCGTTACATTCGTATCAATCACGCTGTTCCAGTCTTCATAACTCAATGATTCAATAGGTGCAAAAGCACCCACTCCTGCATTTGCAATGAGGACATCAAGCCGGCCCCATTTTTTTAAAATTGCATTTACTGCTTTTATTTCATCTTCAGGGTTTCTCACATCCGATTGCACAGCCATCCTGTCAGACAGGCTACCCGTAAATTTACTGACTGCTTCTTCTGCTGCCTTCAGGTTGCGACTGCTGATGGCAACCTTGAAACCTTTGTTAAGCAGGTATTGGGCGACTCCGTTTCCAATACCCTTACTTCCCCCGGTTATATAAACAACTTGCTGATTCTCCATACTGGCTGTTTTTTTGTAAAGTAAAACATTTTAGGAAGTGATAAGTTTTCAATTCATTCCTAACCGTTGAGAATCCATGAAAAGTTTCTTTGCCCGACAAGAAAAACAATTAAGAGCTGCAGCATCAAAGACGAGTCAGCTTATTCCTGTCATAAACTGCTTTTGAATTCAATAAATAAATAAACAAGGATAACAGGCTGAGCCCTGCAGTTACCAGATACATAAATGAGAATCCGGCATATTCGCTCAGGAGTGCTCCGAATAACATACCCATTCCGATTCCCAGATCAAATCCGGTGAGATAGGTTGAGTTTGCTGTTCCTCTTTTTGAGGCAGGTGCCATATTGTTGTAAATTGTTTGTAAAGCAGGGAACAGTGTACCGAATCCTAAACCAAGAATAAAAGCTGAAAGACCGTAGGAATAAACATTCTGAAAAGATGCAAAACACAGGTAGCCTATGGTAATTGCAATGATTGCAACAGTCATAACCCAGTGCAGGTAGCCACGGTCCACAAATTTTCCGGAGTTTATCCTTGAAAGAATAATTCCGGCTGCAATAAATAAGAAAAAAATACCGGGGTTATGAATTCCGATTCGTTTACCATACAAAACTGCAAAGGCAATCAATGTTCCCCATCCAAAAGACAGAAATAACTGATTTATAAAGATCGGGATAGCTTTAATCAGAATAAACCGGTCGAACGACACAGGCGGTTTCCTGGCAGCTTTTTTTCTTTTTGGAATATCAATTAAGTTAACAGCAAAGACTGCCAGCACACCCATTGCAATAGCAGAAGTGATCAAAACCGGGAACCCATACGATTCATAGATATTTACAGCAATATAAGGAGCAATTGCCATGGCAATGTTCATATTCACTCCAAAGAATCCAATCCCCTCTGCTCGTCTTGAAGGAGGGATGATATCAATTGCTACGGTATTGGCTGAAACCGTTGACACTCCCCAGAATAAGCCATGAATAAACCGCAGCACAACAAAAAACAATATGGTAACTGCAAAATAATATCCAAAGAACATTGCTACAAAAAGCGAAACTCCCAGCAGGAACAACGGTTTACGTGGATAAACATCAACCAGATAGCCGCTAAACGGCCGAATCAGTAGCAGTGCCAGGACATAGGATGAAAGTACAATTCCGATTTTAGATTCGGGAACCAGCAGTTGCTCTGATAAATAAATCGGGATGGTAGGCATTAGCAAATAGAAAGAACAGGCGATCAGAAAGTTGGCAGCACAGGCATTAATAAAATTCTTATTCCATAATTTCTCTTTCGTATAAGGATTCCCTTCAGGCACTGCGTCATGCGAAACATCCTTTTTCAGATACTCCTCTGTTTTATCCACTTTTTAAATGATATCCCGCACCAACTGCGGTTATTTCGTTTGAGCTCGTGTTACCAATCTGAATCTTTAATAGATTTTCAGCAGTTTAAAATATAGCACCTATCAGGTCTTCGATTGTAATATTGCTGAAATGTTGCTGAATATTAAACCTGGATAATACCTTTCTGATTTCATTTTCTTCATGGTTAATATTGGTCAGAGCATCTTCAATTTCATCAATCCCCTTTTCAGAAAAAAAATCACCAAAGATTTTTGCCTTTTCAATTTTTCCCTTTTTCACTTCCAGGTTCATCTCAAGCAACCCACCGTTAGTCCTGACAGCTTTTTTAAAATTATAATCCGGTGATTTTCCATAATTCCATTCAAGTGTTGCATATTTTTCGTCACGGAGCTTCTGAATTGCATGGATGTCAGCTTCGGTAAACTTATACAGTCTGCTGTCGGAATACAATTCCAGTACATGATTCATAAGTAATTCGGCAAATTGTTCAACGGTAACAGGCTTTTTAATATGTTCTGAAATATTTGTTACTCTTTTCGGTACCGATTTATGTGCTTTGTCAATATACTTTACCGGATTAATCCGAAGTGCCTGGCTTACATTTCTCATTTCAGATGAGAATAACAGGCAGCCATGATGCAGGATTTTATTTTTATGAATATGAGCTGCATTGCCGGCAATTTTTTTACCATCAATCATTAGATCGTTCTTCCCAGCAAATCGGGCATCTGCACCTAACTGGCGGATAACTTCCACAATCGGCCGGGTAAATTTTTCAAAATCGGTAAGACTTGAATCTTCACCGGTCTGGGTAAAAGAGAAATTCAGGTTCCCCAGGTCATGATAGACAGCTCCACCACCTGAAATCCTCCTGACTACGGCAATGTTATTGGCCTTTACATAGTCATAATTAATTTCTGAGAGAGTATTCTGGAATTTCCCGACAATAATCGCATTGTCATTCCGCCAAAGCATAAAACAGTCTTCCTGCAGATGCTTCAAAATGTATTCATCGGTGGCAACGTTAAAATACGGGTCTGTTGACTCGTGATAAATGCAAAGCATAAAATTTATTTTTTAATAATCATCCGGAATTGTTCCATATCCTTCCGTTTATGTTCAATGTAATTCCATACCCATGTTACCAAAAGCAATGAAGCAGCTAGAAACAGCAGTGAAATTACAAGTCTTTCACTTACCACTAAAAATGCAAACACAAGCAACAGTCCGGTAAACAAATGGGCAATTGCAGTATGCGCATTCCCGGAAATCAGATCAAATGAGGTTTTCGAATAATTTTTCTGAATGTACCGGATTGCCTGAACAACAAACGGAATTGCCAGGAACGCAAAGTACAATGAATAGGGAGCATAATCCAGAGGCGGGAGAAGCAGAATGATCAGATAAGCAGTGACAAATAAAGTAATCAACAGATTTTTTGCTTTTGGTTTTCCCCATCTGACTACCAGTGTTCTTTTCTTCGATTTTTCATCCGAGCCGGCATCCTGAAACTGGTTAATAACAAGCACATTGGTGATCAGCAGGGCAACCGGGAGTGAAAGCAAGAATACCTGAAGCGAAAAATAACCGGTTTGTACATAGAAAGCTCCCATTGTCATCAATACTCCAAAGGTGGTTGCAATCAGAAATTCGGCAACCCCCGGAGCTAAATTGACAAATGAGAATTTTTTCTTTTCATTGGTATAAAGCAGACCTGCGATTAGTCCGTAAACCATTAATGCCAACAAACCCCATCCGCTTTGAGAGGCCAGGAAGAAGCCGATTGCAGCTGCGCAAATACTTAACAGAATTCCAAAAAAGCCCATGTCAGCTCTTGAAATCAATCCCAGCTGAATCATTCTTGAGCCTCCGGTAAAGGGACGTACACCTTCTACGTTTTCATTATCCCGTTCAGCATCTTTCCAGTCATTAATCATATTGGTTCCTGCCTGAATCATCAATCCTCCTAACAGTGTCAGCAAAAACAAGGTCCATTTAAACTCTGCTGTCAGATGATAGGCAATTGCTCCACCCAGTAAAATCGGAATTAATGAAGCTGTCATTGACAAGGGTCTTATAGCTTCCTTCCAGGCTCTCATTTTTGATTTCAGATCAGCCCAGATACTGAAGTTTTCCCTGTTCTGTACAAACTCAAAAACAGTTGGAGGTTCTCCCTGCAGGATTTCCGGAACAAAACGATATTTGACAGTAAACGGTCGGACCCGGATAAACTCCAACCGGTCGGTTGCGTTAATTTTTTCAAAATTGGCTACAATGGGCGACCGCAGTTTCATGATCTCAAGTGCCTTTTCACGATCTTTCACATCCCTGATAATTTCAGCCCGGCCAATGATTTCACATTCTTCCATCTCCATAAAAGTCTTCCCCTGATGAATTAACATGGCTGTTTCGGGAATATTACTCCATTGAATAATCTTTGGATCGCCTTTAAGGCTGCTTACATAAATATTAAAATCCTCATCCGCACCAAAGTGCATCATCCGCTGGCGGGGTGACCCCATATTTGAGGTTCCTACTGCTGCAACTTCAGCTCTGTTCAGGTAAGCAAATACTTCCTCTTTAGTTCTTTGAGCCATAATTTTATGTTTAATGAGGGGAATGCAAAGTTATTGCATTTTGTATCCCGTTCAATTAACAGAATTGTAAAAAATCAAAACCTCACTCCGCAAATTGATTTCAATTCTACAGGTTTCCAAACCTGGGAATTTTATTCCTTTGGAAACTTAACAGTAATACCATCTTTCCTTATTTGTTCCTGGTGGTTTAAATAAAATAACAATTATCAATGACAAAAGAAGAGTTACTGAACAAACTTAAAGAATTAAACAGAATCAGCAGTAAGCTGGAACTCAGTAGCACTGAGAGAAAAGAGGTGTTTGAATCCATTTCAGGTTACACTGAACGGTTTATCTCAACTTTAGACTCTTCACGCGCCTTTAGTCAGAAACCGGCTGGCAGGCTGGCAGTAACCGGTGATAGAATGCCACTTGCAGAAATTCTGGATATATACCAAAAAGAAGTTGCTGAAAACGGAATCAATGCAGCTTCTGGCAAGCATCTGGGATATATCCCGGGTGGTGGAATTTTTGCCGGAGCAATTGCCGACTTTATTGCAGCAGTCACCAATCCGTTTGCTGGAGTATATTATGCTTCTCCTGGAGCAGCTTCCATCGAAAACGAAGTTGTGAACTGGCTGAAGTCGGTCTTCTCCTTTCCTGCCGGTTCAGTTGGATGTTTATCATCCGGAGGTTCTGTCTCAACATTAATTGCTTTTACCGCAGCACGAGATAAGCACCGGGTGAAAAATGAAGCTGTCAGAAAAAGCGTGGTTTACTTGGGTGAACAGGTTCATCATTCAACTCAGAAAGCACTGCGGATTATCGGCCTGGAAGATGTTCTGATCCGTTATGTTCCGCTGGATGATCAACACCGAATGCGGGCAGATGTGCTGGCAACCCAGATCGAAAAAGACTGTAACCGCGGCTTAAATCCGTTTTTAGTTGTTGCTACAGCCGGTACAACCGACACCGGAGCCGTTGACCCGCTTAATGATATTGCTAATATTGCTGAACAGTCAAGACTCTGGTTTCATGTAGATGCGGCTTATGGTGGTTTCTATATTCTGACTTCCCGTAACCAATTATTTAACGGAATTGAACGGGCTGACTCACTGATTACTGATCCGCATAAAGGACTGTTTCTTCCATACGGAGTAGGTGCTGTGTTAATAAAAGATAAAGCTTCGGCACTCCAGTCAAACTACTATGAAGCAAATTACATGCAGGATGCTGCAGCCGAAGAATTGATTCTGAGCCCGGCTAACTTATCACCTGAGCTCACCCGTCATTTCAGAGGATTACGGGTATGGTTGCCTCTTCTGCTTCACGGAATAGAACCATTTAAATCATGTCTTGAAGAAAAGCTGCTGCTAACAAAGTATTTTAGAATCAGGCTGGCTGAACTGGGATTCAATATGGGCCCTGAACCTCATTTATCCGTGAGTTATTTCTGGTATCCGTTTGAACAGGACACCGATCAGAAGAATCGGCAACTGATGGATGCCATTCATCATGATGGTGAAGTTTTTTTAAGCTCGTCAGTAATCAACAACAGGTTTGTAATCAGGGTTGCAATTAATTCTTTCCGAACCAAAAAGGAAACTGTAGATCGTTCTATTGAAATGATTGAAAGATGTGTGAAGGACATTAAGTAATGCTCCTAGTTTTCATTTAGTGAAAGCTGAATTATTTCAGGTACGGATGACCAGTGTGGCGGAACCTCATCTGATCTGAGCAGCGGCATTGAGGAGCTGACTCCTCCCAGGAATTCAACTGTATTCTGGAAAACTACTTTTTTAATCCTGTAATACCGGATGGCATAGGAGCACATAATACAGGGTTCATGACTGCTGTATAAGATGCAGTCTGACAAATCTGAGGTGTTCAGCTTCCTGGTTGCCATTCGGACAGCTTCTATTTCTGCATGACAGGTGATATCCTTTTTGCTGCTGCCGGCTTCTTCTGCTTCACTGATAATTAAATCATCTTTAACAATTATTGCTCCTACTGGAGGGTTACCTTTTAGCAATGCAGCCTTTCCCAATTCTATACATCGCTGAATATAAAACAAATCGTCTCTCATTTTCTTTCCTGCCTTTTAAGGAATAATAACTGTTCTCACTGCTGCCTGATGACGGGCTAAATCATCCAGCGTATTATTAATTTCATCTGCATCCAGTGAAATTTTGCGACTTACAATACCAGATACATTAAATTTTCCTTCTGAAGCTAACTGAATTAAACCGGCCAGTTCATTCAGACAATGATCATTGGAACCAATGATCTGTGCTTCCCTCTGTAATAATTCATGATAAGTATCTAATTGAACAACTGCATCTGAAAGTCCGACTATGACAACCCGCCCAAGCGGAGCCACGCTATGAAGTGCTTGTTTCTGTGTCTGGGGAATTCCAATCACTTCCACTGCAACATCAACTCCTCTGCCTTTAGTTATATTTTTTATTTGAATTACCGGATTAACCTTCTTTGAGTTTATGCTAACTGCCCCGAATTGTCTGGCAATTCTTAATTTCTCTTCATTGATATCAACTGCAATTATCTGGCCGGCTCCCATCACAGTTGCTAGCTGAATCACGGACTGACCTACCCCTCCTGCACCAAAAACTGCAACTGTATTCCCCTTTTCCAGCTTTGCCTTTAGCAGGCAATGATAGGCGGTTGCTCCGGCACACATCAATACCGCACCTTCTTCAAATGAAATATTGCCAGGCAGGTTTACAGCATTGCGTGAAGGAACAGCAATATACTCGGCAAATCCGCCATTGAGATTCTTTCCCAGCATTTTGACTTTATCACAAAACTGCTCATGGCCAGACATACAATAAAAACACATACCGCAACTTACCAGATAATGCAGGGCAACCCTGTCACCTTGTTTCAGCTGAGTAACTTCTCGCCCTGTCTGTTCAACAATTCCGGCAACTTCATGTCCGAACGTTATCGGGAGAAATTCAGGTTTTGAAATTCCAGCCCGGTAGTGTTCGTCCGAATGACAAACTCCTGCTGCTTTAACCCTGACCAAAATCTCATTTTCTGAAATTCTGGGAACCGGAATCTCCTGAAGTACCAGTGGGTTACCCGTACTGGTAAACCGAACTGCTTTCATATCATTTGCCCAATCGTCAGTTCTGTGTCTGCAGGATTCAGACTGCCTTTGATTTTTAACAGAGAAAATCAATCCATCATCCTGCAGAAAAGAAATTGTTTTTATTTCAATGCCTTGCTGGCAGAAACTTTTCTGTTTGGAGATTTTTTTCTACGGGCAGCCTGGAGTTGAGTCTTTCTTTTTCTGAGCTTCCGTTTTGCCGAATCTGCAGATTTAAGAATTGCATCCTCAAAAATTACAGAAGATGACCGGATGTTGATATCCTTTCCGGGCACCCGCAGATTAAGTACGCAACTGATTGTTTCTCTCCCGCTTTTTATTGTTGAAGTGAGAATGGCTTCAATCTCCTGGATATCTTTATAATACCTGTTCAGTTTACCCAGTTTCAGCTCAGCATACTTCTTTAATGAGGGACTTAATCTCTGCCCTGCAGATTCAATTCTGAATTTCATAGTTTCCTGTTTTGCAATTCGTGCAAAAGTAGAAGTTTAAAAAACAGTTTATCCGGAATTCTCCTGATTTTTATTCTTTAACAACCGGGAAACGTCTGGGCTGAAACATTAAAAACAAAAATGAAAGAACTCCTAAAATGGCCATCACTCCCCACACAAGATGAGAAGCATAATAAAATGAATGCCTGAGATAATCATTCACCGCAACTGTGTTTTTCTGAGAATGGACAATTGTGATGACGTCATTGATTTCAGCGGGCAGATTCAGTTCAGCCGGTGCAGTAACGAGGTGTTTTCGCATCGCAGCATTAAAGACCCCTCCGATTATTGCTGCTCCGATACTTTGACCAAGGTAACGCGAAAACATGTTTGCTCCGGTAACGACACCTCTTTGATCCCATGCTACAATTGACTGAACACCTACCAGTACCGAGGTGGATAACAATCCGAATCCGGCTCCCAGCAATGCCTGATCTACTACTAAAAACCAAACCGAAGTACGATAAGGAAGCAGTATAAATCCGATGGAGGCAATGATTATTATAATTGCACCTATAATAGCAGTATTTCGGAATCCAATTTTCAAGTAAAGCCTGCCTGAGAAGGAAGAAGCCAATGGCCAGCCTATACTTAAGCTTGCTAAAACAAATCCGGCTGCAATTGCTCCTAATCCCCAAATTGACTGGACAACTACCGGAAGATACATATTAGGTCCCAGCATAGCTGCTCCCATCATAATGACAGCAAGGTTTGCCCCTGTGAGAATCTTATTCTTCCAGATCCAGTTTGGCATAATCGGTTCCGGACTTCTGTTTTCGATTCGGATTGTCAGCAGGATCAGTATGAGAGATCCTAACAACATCCCCATTCCCGGAATTGAGATGAATGCCCATCGTTGGCCTAATCCCATTAATGTATAAACCAGCACAACACCTGTTACCAGGGTCATGAAGGTGCCCGGATAATCAATATAATGGTCATGCCGTTCTATTTTTTCTTTAAAAAACACAACCAGCAATAAAATAGCCATAAAACCAATTGGCAGATTAATCAGAAAGATCCACCGCCAGCTGGCATATTCAGCAAATGCACCTCCCAAAGCCGGACCAATAATTGCAGCTATCCCCCATACACTGGAGAGCCATCCCTGGATTTCTGCCCGTTCCCGGATCGTATAAATATCACCTGCAATAGTATTGACTGTTGCCATAATGGAGCCGGCTCCGATTCCCTGCAAGCCTCTGAATACAATCAATGAATTCATATCCCAGGAGGCTGCCGAAGCAACTGACCCTAAAAGAAAGACTATCATCCCAAACAACAGTACCGGTTTTCGCCCATACAAGTCAGCCAGTTTGCCATATAGCGGTATCGTTACTGTTTGAGCTAACAGGTAACCGGAATAAACCCAACTAAATAAAGAAAACCCTCCAAGGTCTCCTACTATCTGGGGAATTGCCGTAGATACAATAGTCGTATCCATTGCTGCCAGCATAATGGTACACATCAGTGCTGCCAGTATCCATCCCCGATTAGGAGTTGTTCTCTTTTCAGCAGGAGCAGTAACCATAATAACCTGGCGGGAGTAGGACTTCATCCTTTCTGATAACAGCCAAACCGGATTCCGGTAATCTTGAAACCATCAAAACTAAAATCACACCAGCATCATTCTGTTTCACTTTCCATGAAATTCTATAAAGCGTCTGAGATTGTTTGGTTACCCTGTTTGAATCAGAAACCTGCTTTATACTTCATCAGCACTTGGACCGTACATTCCAGGAACAGAAATATTTAGTATTCGGAGGTAAACACCCAGCTGAGCACGGTGATGATACGAATGATTTAGTGCCATACTGCGGATAACTGCTGATTTGGGCATTTCAAAAATCACATGATCTCCCCTTTTCAAACTCCAGTACTCTTTCAGGTTCTCATCTTGTACCGACTTCAATGCATCAATGGATTGTTTAACATTCCGGTCCAGTTCATCAATGAGATCACTGGTTGTTTTGATTTCAGTTTTGTTTGAATTGCTGACTGCCAGATCTAGGTATTGTGATTTAACAATTACCCCCGGCCAGGCTGATAAGCCTGTAATATGACTGGCGAGGTTCTTCAGTGACATTGATTTCTGATGAGGTTTCCAGTCAAACTGACCGGGAGGAATGCGTTCGAGCATCTTCCGGGTATTTGCAGATTCGTGTTCAATTTCTCTGATAAATGATTCGGTTAATGACATAGCTTGTTGAGTATTAATAAATGATTATAAATTGAATTGATTAATTATTTCTTCAAATGTCCGTTTGGTTACTAATCCGGATTGCCTCCAGCAGACCTGCTTATTCTTTAACAGGATAAAAGTTGGCACACTTTTAACCTGATAAACCGGAATCAGACTCGCATTTCTGTTAACATCAACCCGGATTATTTCAATTCTATTTTCCATTTCAATTTTCAACAGATCGAGTACTGGATCCATAGTCTGGCATGACCCGCAATCATCACAATAGAAAGTCAACAAAACAGGATTGTTTGGAGTCATTGAGTTCAGCAATTGGGTCTTGTTCATTCGTTAGTGTGGTGACAAATTGTGTGTTTTAAAGTTCACTTCTCATTAACCGGAGTTGTAAAGCCCTGTACTCATTCAACATCCTGGTCGGTTACGGGACAAAATTAATCATGATTATTCAGCTATCAGTTATCACAACTGATGATTGTCATTAAAAATCATCTCTGGAACCTAATCACATTCATCAGAAAGAAACAGATACTTTCATTTTCTACCAATTACTACAGCCACCTCCATATTGCTTCCTGCTGACCGAATTGCTAAAAAAAATTTAAACTTGTCCGGTATTCCACCAGAGTGACAAGTTTTTTAAGAGCCATTCAACGATTCAATTTATGGCGTAAGCAGCATATTTCACAGTCTGCCTTTCTGCTGATGGCAGCTGCTGTTGTAGGTGTTTTAGGAGGTGTAGCCGCCTCGGTATTGAAGAAATCAACACACCTTGTTGCCGATTTACTGCTGAACGAAATTCAGGGTGCATTTAAGTACCTGCTTTATTTTGGTTTCCCTGTTCTCGGACTTATTCTGACAACCCTTTATCTGAAAATATTCATCAGAAAACATTCTTTCAGACAAGGAATCTCCCCGCTAATCGGATCAGTCCTGTATAACCGCAGTAAACTTGATTTTCATAATATCTACAACCAGATTATCACGAGTGCACTAACCGTTGGTATGGGAGGCTCTGCCGGGCTTGAATCGCCTTCGGTTGCAAGCGGAGCAGCAGTTGGCTCCACAACAGGAAGATTATTCGGGCTCAAATACAGGGAAACCACTTTGCTGCTGGCTTGTGGAGGGGCTGCCGGAATTTCAGGAGCTTTTGACAGCCCTGTAGCAGGAATGCTCTTTGCAATCGAGGTACTGCTTCCGAGTTTTTCTATCCCGGCTATTACTCCACTGCTGATTGCTTCAGCTTTATCATCTGTTGTTTCCTGGATGATTTACAACAAACCACTGTTTTTGTATGTTACAGACAGTTGGACAACAGATGGGTTATGGGTTTATATTTTGTTTGGAATTGTAAGCGGATTTTATACGGTTTACTATGCCTTCTCCGATGAATGGATTCACAACCGGTTAGCATCCATTAAAAACACATGGACTAAAATTGCAGTTGGCGGGATTCTTCTTGGAATCCTAGTAGCTTTGTTTCCTGCATTATTTGGCGAAGGTTATATCAACATTCAGCCACTGCTTGAAGGAAACTACAACTCATTGCTGGCTCACAGTATGTTCCATGAATACTCAGGCCATCGGTGGATACTGATTGGTTTTGCTGTTCTGACACTGATCGGAAAAACCATTGCCTGTTCGTTAACAATGGGGAGTGGTGGAAACGGAGGAATGTTTGGACCAAGTGTTGTGATTGGAGGGTTAGCCGGGTTCATTTTTGCATTTACTTTCAATCAGACAGGATTGCTTAACCTGAATGTATCTCATTTTATGATAGCCGGAATGGCAGCAGCTGTCAGTGGGGTCATGCATGCTCCGTTAACCGGAATTTTTCTGAGTGTTGAAATTACAAGTGGCTATTCACTCATGGTTCCCTTAATGGTTGTTTCAGCCATCTCCTATTTTATCAATAAAAAAATCAGAACGTATTCAATTTATACAAAGCCGTTTTCCCAGCCTTCGGCTTCCGAACAGTATGATAAGCACGACTCCGGATTGTTGTCACAAATCAGATTACAGGATATTATTCAGAAAAATTTTACTCCGCTTTCGCTTGATGATACTCCATCAAAACGTAAAGAGGATATCATTCATTCGGAGCGTTCCGTATTCCCGGTAACTGATCATTCGGGTAAACTTATTGGCACCATTCAAATTGATGAAATTCTGGAAATGCTGCTGAACACAGAATCGCATTCACCAGACCAGTCTATAGCAGAATTAGTACAGCCGGTTACCCATTTTACAACTATTCACACACCCCTGCATGAGGTATTACAGCACATGGATACAAGCGGGAGACAAATTCTGCCGGTTATTGATTCTAAAGGAATTTATATCGGATTTATTTCAAAAGATGCCATATTCAGAAAATACCGGGATCTGCTTTCAAAACAAAACCAGTTGTATTAATATTCTTTTTTATAAGGAGGAGTCTGATGTTTCGGCATCTGTCTATATCATCGTGGGTAATCAGAATCCCAGCATATTAAAGAAAGTATTCGGGAAAACACCCAGCCACAGAATTAAGGCAAACAGTCCGATTGTTAAAAATTTAAGTGCGAGTGATTGTTTACCGATATAATCTTCAGGCAAAGCAGGTTCTTCACGGACAAGCATTACAGCAACTACTCTCAGGTAATAAAACAAACCGATTGTACTTGAAATAACCAGTGCTAATAACAGAAAAATCCGACCGGTTGACATGCCGGATGCCAGTACATAAAACTTACCCATAAATCCGGCAGTAAACGGAATTCCGGCAAGCGATAACAGAATCAGAGTAAAGAAGGCAGCCAGCCAGGGCTTTTTCCAGAATAATCCGCGGTAATCCTGAATCATAACCGGTTCTCCCCTTTTTCCGGTCAGGTAGGTTATTAAGCCAAAGGCAGCCAGAATACTAGTAAAATAAATAACCAGGTAAAAAGCCGATGCCCGGATCCCGGCAATGGAATAGGACAGAAATCCAACCATCAGGTATCCCAGGTGTGAAATTGAAGAGTATGCAATCAGCCGTTTCAGATTTTGTTGGCGCAGCCCTAGCCAGTTTCCGATAAACATGGAGGCTGTTGCAATAACAGCAAAAGCAACCCATACACTTCCGAAAGCAAGCCCTCCGATACTATAAAAAAGACGTAACAGAAAAACAAAAGCTGCTCCTTTACTAATGGTGGCAACAAAAGCAGCAACCGGTGCAGGAGCTGCTGAGTAAATATCCGGAGTCCAGAAGTGAAACGGGACAAGTGCCATTTTAAAACCAAATCCAACAATGGTTAGTGCAAGGCCTGCCAATATCAAATAACTAAAATCAAAAACCCCGGTATTAAAACCAGCTCCCAGACCGCCAAGGCTCATCTCTCCTGTTTTGGTATAAATCAACGCAAATCCGAATAAGATAAAGGAGGTAGCTACAGCAGCCAGGACCAGGTATTTGATTCCTGCCTCAAGTGAGGTTGATTCATGCCTGAGGTAACCGATTAATCCAAAAAGTGAAACACTCAGAATTTCAAGTGACAATACAAAAGTGATGAAATGACTGCTGATAGTCATACATACCGAGCCCAGCGTTGCCAGAATCAGCAAAATATAATATTCTTCTTTGACTTCTTTCTGGATATTAAAATAAGGGAAGCTGAAAAGCGTAATCACAAAAGCTGAACAAAGAATCAATCCCGAAAGAAACTTACCCAATGCATCTGCAACAAACAAGTTTGTTGAAAGCTGGGGTTCTCCCGGATTACTGATCAAAAATAAAAAGGAAATGAAAAACGTAAGTTGTGTCAGGATGTTGCTTAAGACGTGGTTTCTTGAAACAGCAATCATCAGCATCACAATAACTGCACCGGCTGCCAAAACGATTTCAGGCAACAGTGCATTAATATCATTAAGAGTTACCAAGCGGTACCTCCTTCCTCATTTTTGTCTGAACCATTAAGGTCATAATCTGAATTTGCATCCACTACTTCATCCTGCTCTGAATTGACTGTTGAACTGCTGATTTCCATTTTGTTAAATACAGGTTGTACCGTTCTGACAACTGACTGGGGGAAAAAGCCGAGCCAAACAATGGCCAGGGTGAGGCTACCCATGACAAGCCACTCACGTAGATTAAAATCAGAAAGCTCCATTTCTTTAGAATGCCTGGACTGATGGAAAATCTTTTGCAGAATTCTGAGTGAATAAGTTACTGAAACAATAAGGCCTAAGGTAGCCAGTACCGACATCAGCACGTTAAACTGCCAGGCACCGGCAAGCACCAGAAACTCTGCAGCAAAATTGGCAAGACCTGGCAGCCCTAACGAAGCCATAACAAATACGAGGGTAAACCCTCCCATATTTGGCATATTACCCCAGAAGCCACCCATTTCCTGCATGTCGAGTGTACCGATACGGTCATAAATAAATCCTGAAATAATAAATAACCCGGCAATGCTTAACCCATGAGCAACCATCTGCATCAATACACCTTGAAACGCCAGAATATTGAATGAAAAAACTCCAATCAAAATAAACCCCATGTGACTGAAACTTGAAAAGGCAATCAGTCTTTTCAGATTTTTCTGGGCATAGGAGAGTTTTGCACCATAGAGAATAGAAGCGGCACCCATAGCCAGGGCCGGAACAGCAAACTCATGAGCTGCATCCGGAAAAAGCGGAACAACAAACCGGATCAGCCCGTAAGCAGCTGTTTTAGACATCAGCGCTGCAATAATGATACTGCCGGCTGAAGGCGATTCGGCATATGCATCAGGCAGCCAGCTATGAAAGGGTATTGCCGGAAGTTTTACAAAAAAAGCAATCAAAAATCCGCTCATGACCCAAAAAGACAGAGTCCCTCCCGGAACAGTTCCTAGTAATTCGAAATAATTGAAGGAATAATTCCCGGTCTGGCTTCCATGATAGAAATACAGCCCGAGAATAGACAGTAACATCATGAGTCCGCTGATTTGGGTAAACAGAAAAAATTTCCATCCAGCATAGCGGCCGTTCTCATGCCCCCAGATAGCCATCACAAAATACATGGGCACAAGCATAATTTCCCAGAAAAAGTAGAACAGGATCAGATCCATTGCCATAAAAACACCGGTAATTCCGGCTAATAACCATAACACATTAAAGAAAAAGAATCCGGTATTTTTATCTATTGATTTCCATGAAACCAGAACCGATAAGATACCAAGAAAAAAAGTAAGAGCAGTCATTACCAGGCTGATTCCATCCATAGCCAGATGAAAGGTGATTCCCAGTGACGGAATCCAGTCAGCTTTAATTGAAGTAATCCATTCCGGATTTGTACTTAACGAGACCGTTGCTTCAAAACCGATCCATACTCCGGCAACAATAACCAGGTTGAGCAGAAGCGCGATTAAGGCAACCCATTTGGGAGCTGCTTTATTGAAAGGTGCCAGCATCCAGGCCAGGATTCCGCCCCCCATTAATATCGCTAGTAGAATTACTAATATCATAAGGCTAATATAATTGTCAGGATAACAAATGCCCCCATTCCAAGTCCAAACAGGTAAATTCTCAATTTTCCGTTCTGCGAACTACTCAGTGATGCATTAAATGCAAGGTTTACTTTACCGACTCCTTTGTAGATATAATCAACAAAATCATGAGGATCAATCTTAGCCAGCCACACCAATGGTTTTACAATAAGAGAATCGTAGAGTTTATCAAAATCCCATCCGTTATAAAAGAATCCGGCCAGGCCTTTCAATTCCGGCTGCTGAATTGCTTTTGCCGGATCTCCGTATCTTTTCCAGGCAATAAAAACACCCAGCAATGCCAGCACACCCGCTACAGCCTGCAACACCGCTTCACCTAGTGCAGGAGATGAAACAAGTTCTGCAGTAGGTAATACCGAATTCAGAAAATCGCTGAAAGGTGTAAAGTGACCAAAATTATGAGGAAGCTCCATAAATCCTGCAAGCAGCGACAATACTCCCAAAACAATTAACGGCACTTTAATCGCCAATCCGGGTTGATGCGACACTTCTGTTTTCTGGTTCCCGTAAAAAGTCAGAAATACCATTCTAAACGTATAAAGGGCTGTAAGAAAAGCAGAAACCGTACCCGCTAACCATAACCATGTACTCCCTTTAACACTTGCAAAGGAATACCAGAGGATGGCATCTTTACTGTAAAAACCGGCTGTAATCAGGGGAATGGAAGCCAGTGCCCCCGAGCCAAACACAAAAGTCCAGAAGACAACCGGCAGTTTTTTTCTCAATCCTCCCATTTTAAACATATCCTGTTCGTGGTGTAATGCCAGGATGACTGCACCTGCTCCTAAAAAGAGAAGTGCTTTAAAGAACGCATGAATCATAAAATGAAACACCCCGGCTGACCATGCCCCCACACCACAAGCCAGAAACATATAACCAATCTGGCTAATGGTTGAATAGGCCAGAACCCGTTTAATATCATTCTGAAACAAAGCACTGCAGGAAGCAATAAACAAGGTAGCAGCACCAATAACTGCAACCAAGAACTGAACTGATGGTGCAATTTCAAATAACACATGCGTTCTGGCAAGCAGGTAAACACCGGCAGTCACCATTGTAGCAGCATGAATCAGGGCGCTAACCGGAGAAGGGCCGGCCATGGCATCAGGAAGCCAGGTTTGCAAGGGAAGCTGAGCTGATTTTCCTAAAGCACCTCCAAGTAACAGGAGTGCAGCCCAGAATGCAAGCTGACCATCTACTTCCCAGGCAGCAGGAGCAGATGCTAAAATTTCAGCAATGTTAAGTGTATTAAAACTTTTTACCAACAGGAAGAATCCAAGAATCATTGACGTATCTCCGATCCGTGTAACAAGAAACGATTTACGGGCAGCGTAAGCATTCTTCTCGGCATCCTTCTTATCACCGTAGTAAAATCCAATCAGCAGAAAACTACACAATCCGACACCCTCCCAACCCAGGTAGAGCAGTAACAGGTCATTTGCCATCACCAAAATCAACATGCTGAAGACAAACAGATTCATATATGCAAAGAATCGGGAATAGCCTTCATCGTCTTTCATATATTCAGCAGAGAACAGATGAATAAAGAATCCAACAAAGGTGATTACGAAGATAAAGGTCAGTGAGAGGGCATCCAGGTGAAGGGTAATTTCAGGATGAAAATTTCCAATACGGAACCAGGTCCACAGATGTTGTTCAATAACAGTACCGGCTGGCTGCCCGGTAAGGAAGTTAAATCCGGTTACCAGTGTAATGAGTGCAGATAAACCTATCACACCGGTACCAATAACCGGTACCATACTTCGCTGAATCTTTTTACCCCATAATGCCAGGAATAAATATCCAATCATAGGGAAGAAAGGAATCAGCCAGAGTGTTGTTGAAATTCCCATACGTTCTGATTTCGGTTAATCTCTAAGTTGATTTAAGTTATCTGAATCTACCGTTCGTTTCTGGCGGAACATCTGCAGGATCAGTGCTAACCCGACAGCTACTTCAGCAGCAGCCATTGCCAGAATAAAAATCAGCATAACCTGACCATCTGGCTGACCATGATGAGCACCGGCCATAACGAAAGCCAGTGCTGCAGCATTAAACATAATTTCAACACTCATCAGCATAAATAAAATATTCCGTCTGATCAGGACGCCTAGCAGCCCAGTCAGAAACAACAATCCGGAAAGTAATAATCCGACATTAAGCGGCAGTTCATTCATGTTCTTCTTCGTTTACTTGTAAATAACGATGGTATTCTTTTCTCTTTTCCTTACCGATATGATAGGCTCCGACTATCCCGGCCATCAACAGTATGCCGGTAAGTTCAACAGCAAGTACATATCTTCCAAATAAAGAATCAGAAACTTCTTTAGCATCAATTAACCGAACCGTTCCTCCCGTGCTGCTATCATGCAAAAAGAATACATAGCTCAGTTCAGCCAGTAACACCATACATAAGATTGCCGGCAGTATCCATGCTCTCGGGCTAAGCAGTTTTGCTTCAGCATCAGCACTGTCTTTTCCGAGGTTTAGCATCATGATTCCGAAGAGGAATAAGACCATAATTGCCCCGGCATAAACAATAACTTCAAGCGCAGCCACGAAGGGTGCTCCTGAAATAAAGAAGATCACACTGACTGCCAGCAAGGACACAATCAGGTACAGCAGGGCATGAACGGCATTCTTTCTTGTAACAACCATCGCGGTTGAAACAAAAGCAATCAGTGAGGCGAGGTAGAAAATTATACTCATTTGTTTGTTTTAATCTGCTTAAGGTAGTAAGGTTCTGATATCCACCGGTAGGCTCTCATGTTCGCCACCACCCTTTGGTTTAACTCCGACCGCCACACCAGCCTGCTCATAATAACTGTATCCATGATACTTGCCCATTCCATTAATCAGAAGATCGTCTTTCTCATAGACCAGATTCTGACGGTTATATTCTCCCATTTCAAAATCCGGAACCAACTGAATGGCATAAGTGGGGCAGGCATCTTCGCAGAAGCCACAAAATATACATCTTGAAAAGTTAATTCTGAAAAACTCCGGATACCTTCTTCCGTTTTCATCTTCAGTTGCCTGAAGTGAAATACAATCGGTTGGGCAGGCTGCAGCACAGAGATTACAGGCAACACACCGTTCATTCTGATCGGGGTCACGGGTAAGCACAATCCGTCCCCGCCAACGAGGTGGTAGATAGGGCTTCTCCTCAGGGTATTTTATTGTCACCCTTTTACTGAACATTTTCAGAAATACCATCCAGAGAGAACGAAGACTGCTTAACATAACTCCATGATTTAATTGTTAAATAAGACAATAGCTCCGGTAACCAGAACATTTAATAAGGATAGCGGCAACAAAAATTTCCAGCCATAACTCATCAACTGATCATAACGTGGCCGGGGTAAGGTTGCTCTTAACAAAATAAAAAATAAGATAAAGACAAACATCTTCATCAGAAACCAGATGATTGGCGGAAGAAAAGCCGGCCCAAGCCAACCACCAAAAAACAATACAGTAATCAGAGAAGATACTAGGGTGATACCGAGGTATTCACCAACGAAAAACATTCCGAATTTCATTCCTGAATATTCGGAATGGAATCCGGCAATCAGCTCACTTTCTGCTTCCGGAAGATCAAAAGGAAGACGGTGTGTTTCTGCAACTCCGGCAATCAGGAATATAATAAACCCAATAAACTGCGGAATAACAAACCACATACCTTGTTGAGCATTCACAATTTCTGTCATATTGAAGGAGCCTGCCTGAATGACTACTCCCATCAGCGATAATCCCATAAATACTTCATAAGAAATCATTTGAGCAGCTCCGCGAACTCCTCCTAACAATGAATACTTATTATTCGAAGCCCAGCCTGACAATACAATGGTATAAGCTCCCAAAGATGACATAGCCAGAAAAAATAGCAGCCCTATATTCAGATCTGCAACAACAATTCCGGGGGCAAACGGAACAATTGCAAAACTCATTAAGACACTCAACATGATGATAGTTGGAGCAATAATGAAGACTTTCTTATCCACAAATGATGGAATCCAGTCTTCCTTAAAAAAGATTTTAACCATATCAGCCAGAACCTGGAAAATACCAAATGGCCCGACCCGGTTAGGTCCTAGCCTTTGTTGCCAGACAGCCAGCATTTTTCTTTCAACATAAATCAGCCCTGCTGCGATTGTTACTGTTCCGAGTAACACACCGGCTATGATTAGTATCTGCATCAAGGTTTGGTTCATATTATCCTTTTTATATAACTTTTACTCACTTTTAATATACCCGTAAAAAGGGAAGTGAAATCCTTTCGTTTCATTGGCCCCATAGGGAAGTAATACCACATCTGCCGGAAGGCTGTTATCAATTCGTATCGGTAGTGTTACCTCAAAATTGCCCTGAACTGTAATTTGTTCAGCTCCCTTATGGTGTACCTTTTCCAATGTCTGTTCAGAAAGCACAACCGAAGCAACCGGAACCCGCTTTGCAACTGCCTGGCTTTTCGAACTCAGTTCGCCTGAACCGAAAATATTCCACAATGGCAAAATTTCAACTGCACCGGCTTTTGGTATCTTGTATACTTCCTTAAACGCGGCTTTACCGTTTTCACCGGGTTCAATCAGCCTCACTCCTGGATTTCCTCCATGTAACGGGCCGCCTACTTCAATCTGGTATTTATTAATTGATTGAACCGAATTCCAGCCGGGTGCCCAGAAGTAAGTAATATCAGCGGATGGCTGCTTGCCATGAAAACCCTCCATGGTATAGCTCATCGGTGAATCTGCATCAACCGGAGGTTTGGGTTCATGCACATCTATTGCAGCATCAATGGAAGTTCTGCCGCTGAAACGATGAGTTTGTCTTGGAATTTTCTGAGTTCCAATCCTGAAATTTGCAGCTGGTGCAAGGTCTTTTATTTTGCTAAAGACCGCCAGGGCATCTGTCATTTCAGCAACAATGGCATCAAAGGGTCGAGCTTCATCCGACTGATGGATTAACATATCCAGCCAGGCCCAACTGCTTCTCATCTCATTATTCGGTTTAAACACCTGATAATAGCGTTGTGCACGGCCTTCATTGTTCACCAGAGTACCATCGGACTCAGCAAACGTTCCAGCCGGTAAAATAAAATCTGCTTCAGGAGTAGTTTCATTTTCTGTTGTGTCAAGTAAAATTTTCTTATTGCAATTCTTCAGAAATGCTGAAGCTGATTTCCTGTCTGTACGGTAAAAAACATCTGTTTCAAGAATTACCGCAGTCATATTGTCTTCAGTTGCTGTTCTCTTAACAGCATCATCAAGTGAACCGGCAGTTCCCAGCATGGCCATACCCATTGAATTGGCTTCTGGGACTGAGTAAACCAGGCCAACATCTTTACTTGCAGCTTTTAATACACCGGCAATATTGGCTGCACACTGAATAATTTCACAGCTCAGCAATCCGGTTCCTGAAACAATCAAAGGTTTTTTTGATCCGGCAAGTGCTTTTGCTGCCTGGTTAACAAAGTCCGAATCCTGGCTCCAGCCTCCAGATTTAATGGCTGCTTCAATTTGCTTTGCTGTTTCAACCAGGTTAGCCGTATTACCATGGTAAACCGAAGTTGCAATTTCTTCAAGTCTGGTGGTATTCGGAGTGGCAATAAAGAAAGGCCCTTTATCATCCTGAACAACCTCACGGATAGCCGCATCATTCCAATGTTGAATTTTCAGTGCATAGGCTTTTTCACGGGGTAGTGTTTTTACAGTTTGCCGAAGCCCCAATGCAATCATCGGAGCTGTATTGGTTACATCTTCACCCAGTACAAAGACTGTATCATACGTTTCAATTTCTTTAAGCGAAGGCGTCCTTACGTTTCCATGTTGTAAAACATGAAGAACGGTGTTAACAGCTGAATGCTCATTAGCAGGAATTCCATTATAAAAATTTTCAGCTCCGACCAGTTGCTTCAGCATAAAATTCGATTCAAGTGAAGCTCTTGGTGAGCCAATTCCAATCATCTTTGGCCTGGATGCTATATGGGCTTTAACCGATGTTAATACATCTGAAACTGAAGTAGTGTTTTTCTGAGCAGCCCGGGTTAACCGCTTTTCATCATTGACATATTCATACCCGAAACGGCCTCTGTCACAGAGGAAGTAGCCATTAACGTCACCGTTGAAACGGCTCATGATTCTGCGCAGGCCACCGTATCTTTCTGAAGCCAGGGTATTACATCCGACAGAACACTGATGACAAATTGAAGGTGCGCTGGTCAGATCCCATTTACGGGTAAAGTGTTTGCGCAAGGTCTTATCGGTAAAAACACCAGTCGGACAAACTTCTACCAGGTTACCACTAAACTCATTTTCGAGGGTACCGGGTTCACTTCTTCCAAAATAGACCCTGCCGGCTGAGGCAAAAACACCAAAATCCTTGCCTCCCGCATAATCATTATAGAACCTGACACACCGGTAACATTGAATGCACCGGTTCATTTCATGATTGATGAACGGACCTAAATCCTGGTTCATATGCGTTCTTTTCTTAAACCGGTAACGCCTGTAATTATGTCCGCTCATTACGGTCATATCCTGCAGGTGACATTCTCCACCTTCATCACATACTGGACAATCATGTGGATGATTAATCATTAATGCTTCGATATTGCCTGCCCTGAAATCTTTTGCTTTCTGGTCATCAATCGAAATTCTTGTTCCTTCATTGGCATCGAGCATACAAGCCATTACAATCCGGCCCTTGGTATCATTTTCATCACGGAAAGCTGTTACTGCACACTGGCGGCAGGCACCTACCGAGTGCATGGCCGGATGCCAACAGAAATAGGTCAGGTCTTTTCCGAGTGACAAACATGCTTCGAGCATGTTCTTCCCGTCAGGAACCTGGTATTCTTTGTTGTCAATATATATTTTAGCCATAGCTTAAAAGTTTATATGCTGCAATCAGTTATGATACTTACAGCGATGTGAATTAATATGCTCATCAAAATCTTCTCTGAAGTACTTTAATGCACTTTGCAAGGGCTCCATAGCACCGGGTGCCAATGCACAAAATGTATTACCGGGTGCATTGTAATGGGTCTGGAAAGTCAGATGTCCAATATCTTCAGGTCTTCCCTTTCCTTCTTCCAGTGCCATTAAGATCTTGGCAGTCCAGGGTAATCCTTCCCGGCAAGGTGTGCACCATCCGCAGGATTCCTGGGCAAAGAATTGTTCAAGGTTCAGACACATTCCGACCGGGCAGGTTTTGTCATCCATAACAATAATAGTTCCGGTTCCCATCCGGCTTCCGGCTTTTGCAACTTCTTCAAAATCCATTTTAATATTCAGGTGTTCGGGTGTAAGGAAGTCGGTAGATGCACCACCCGGCAAGAGACCTCTGAGTTTATAGCCATCCTGCATTCCTCCAGCATATTCTTCAATAATCTCACCGAGTGTTGTTCCGAGCGGAAGTTCCCAAATAGCAGGGCGTTTTACTTTCCCGCTGGCCCCGTACAGTTTTGTTCCTCCGCCTCCTTCTGATTTACTGATTGACATGTACCACTGAGCGCCCTTAGTCAAAATATGAGGGACATTACAATAAGTTTCAACATTATTCACAATCGTAGGTTTGCCAAAAAGCCCGCTTACTTGCGGAAAGGGAGGTTTGTTTCTTGGGTTTGCACGCTTTCCTTCAAGGGCGTTTAACAAAGCTGTTTCTTCACCACAGATATATCTTCCCACACTGGTATGTAACTCCATATCAACGGAGTAAGAACTTCCTAGAATATTTTTGCCCAGATAACCTGCCCTGTAAGCTTCATCTAACGCAACAAGTACCCGTCTGGCAGCTTCGTGATAAGCCCATCTTAAAAAGATATAACTCATACTTGCACCAATTGCAAAGCCGCTGATTATCATTCCTTCTATTAACTGATGCGGGTTTCCTTCAATGAGCAGTCTGTCTTTAAAGGTTCCGGGCTCCATTTCATCACCATTAGCCACAATATATTTAAGGGTTGGGGCATCTTCACCCATTGGAACAAAACTCCATTTCATTCCGGTTGGAAATCCGGCACCTCCACGACCACGAAGTTTTGAATCCTTAACTAAATTCATCACTTCAGCAGGAGTCATTTTCAGTGCCTTTTTCAAACCCTCGTAGCCACCGGTTGCTTCATACTCTTTGAGCGACAGCGGTGTTCCGTCTTTTTTAATATGTTGTGTTAAGGGCCTTTCCATTCAGTTTATTCATATTTAGCCAGGATTTCATCTAACTGAGCAGGTTTTAAATCCCGGTATAAATCTTCATCAATAATCAATGCGGGAGCATGGTCGCATGTTCCCAGGCACGGAATTGGCAAAAAAGTAAACCGGTTATCTTTTGTTGTCATTCCGAAATCAATTTGAAGTTTTTCCTTTATTGCCTTTCTGATATCCTCATATCCCATAATCCAGCAACTAACGCTATTGCACAAAAAGATTACATGCCGGCCAACTGGCTTTCTGAAAATGATATTGTAAAAGGTAGCAACGCTGTCAATTTCATTAGGACTCATTTCCAGGATCGGGGCCAGTTCCTCAAGTGCCTGGTCAGAAACCCAACGGTTGTATTTCTGAACAATTTTCAGAGCATCAATGCAGGCAGCCTGCTTATGAGGCAGGTGATGAAACAGCTTTTCTATTTCCTTTTTTGCTTCGTCAGAGACCACTTTTTCTTTAGCCATTCAATTAAATATTTATCGGTCAATATCGGATAAAACAAAGTCAACACCACCCAGAATTGCCATCAGGTCTGCAATGGTATAACCTTTACTGTAATATGGAACAAACTGGATGTGAGGGAAACTGGGAGTACGAATACGGGTACGGTAAGACGTAGTGCTACCATCGCTCACAAGATAATATCCGTTATTGCCTTTACTTGATTCAATACTGCAAAAACCTTCAGTTGGAGCAATCACTGGTCCCCAGGTTACATTTACAAAATGATTGATAAGTGTTTCAATGTCATACATGGTATTTTTTTTATCGGGAGGAGTCGTAAGTGCATTATGCGATTTGTAAGGACCAGCAGGCATGTTTTTCATGCACTGTTCAATGATTCTGATACTTTGTCTCATTTCTTCAACATGAACCCAAGCCCGGTCATAACAGTCTCCGTTAACAGCTACAGGGACATCAAATTCAAACTGATCATATCCGGAATAAGGTTGCTTTTTTCTGAAATCCCATTCTAATCCGGTAGCTCTCAGGCCCGGTCCGGTAACTCCCCATTCAATTGCTTCTTCTGTATTGAACACTCCGATTCCAACCGTTCTGGCTTTGAAAATTCTATTTTTCATCACCATCTTATCGTACTCTTTAAGCCTGGGTGGGAAATAGTTAAGGAAATCTTTAACCAAAGTTTCCCAGCCTTCTGGCAAATCCTGAGCAACACCGCCAATTCTAAACCAGTTTGGATGCATTCTGTCACCACAGATTGCTTCAATGATACTGAACAGCCTTTCCCTGTCATAGAACGTAAGGAATACCGGAGTCATCATTCCCAAATCCTGAGCAAAAGTTCCATACCAAACTAAATGGCTTGAAATGCGAAACAGTTCGCACAACATGATCCGGATAACTTTGGCTCTGTCAGGAATTTCAATTCCACCCATTTTTTCAACTGACATAACATAAGGCAGATTATTCTGAACTCCACTGAGGTATTCAACACGATCTGTGTAAGGTATATAGGTATGCCATGACTGCCTTTCTCCCATTTTCTCAGCACCTCTGTGGTGAAAACCAATATCAGGAACTACATTAACAATGTACTCACCATCCATTTGCAGGACCAACCGGAGGACACCATGTGTACCGGGATGCTGAGGTCCCAGATTAAGAAACATAAACTCATCACTGGTTCTGGAACGGGCTGTCAGGCCCCAGTCTTCGGGTTTAAATTGCAGTACATCCTGTTGAGCCAGCATTTGTTCCTCAGGAAGCTGAAATTTACCCATTTCGGTAGCTCTTGCCGGGTGCTTTTTCTGCAATGGATAACCTTCCCAATAGTGTGGCATCAGGATACGGGTAAGGTGGGGGTGACCTTCAAAATTGATACCGAACATATCAAATACTTCACGTTCGTACCAATTGGCTGATGGCCATACTGAAGTGATAGTTGGAGCAGAAGCTTTTTCAGAATTCAGTGCGGCTTTGATTCGTAAAAACTGATTTCGAGAAAAAGAAAACAGCAGGTAAACAAGAGTATAAATGCTGGCAGGCTGACCCTGTCTGTTATTACGAGCCTGTTCGTCAATCGCACTTAAATCATATAGAAACCGAAAGTCGAGCCCGGGTTCATTTTTCAGAAATCCAAGAACAGAAACAATCTGATTTTTTTCAATCCAGAGGGTCGGGAATTCATCACTTGTTTGCTGATCATTCACAACAGCTTCCGGGAACCGTGCTTTTATTTTTTCGCTTATATCAGCGTATGCTGGCATACTTACTTTTCTGTTTAATTTAAAATCTTGGATATGTTAACTGATTACACATGATCCGGAGGTCTTATTTCAGTCATTTTCTTTCTCTCATCCCGCTTCTTATCACGCATTGAAGGCATATCAGGTTTTACGATTCCCTGAGGCCCGATTACCCAATTTAAGGGACGCTTTTCCTTCCCTACTTTATCACGCAGCATCACAATTCCTTCTAGAAAGGCATCCGGCCTTGGGGGACATCCGGGAACATAAACATCAACTGGCATAAACTTATCAACTCCCTGTACAACACTATAGATATCATACATACCTCCCGAAGAGGCACATGCGCCCATTGCAATAATCCATCTCGGAGCCATCATCTGCTCATACAACTGCCTGATTATCGGAGCCATCTTAATAAATACCGTTCCGGCTACAATCATCATATCTGCCTCACGAGGGGTTCCACGAATTACCTCAGCTCCAAATCGTGAGACATCGTACTTGCTCGTAATGCTGGTTGCCATTTCAACATAGCAACAGCTCAAACCAAAATTAAAAGGCCATATTGAATTTTTTCTTCCCCAGTTTACCATCGACTCCATAGTCGTCAACACTACTGATTGCTGAACAGCTTCCTGCATGGAACTGGTTCCCTTATATGTTGTAACGGGATCATTCACCCGTGTTGTCCACCATTTCATGTTGACTTTATTTTATTTTCTTCTGATTTTTTTAGAATTTGTTCTGGTTTATTTTTGTATTGCTGATGATAGTGTTTCAGGATTTTATTTCCAGACGGGCCAAAATCAAGAGCTCCTATTCGCCATACATAAATTAAAATCGCTACCAGTGATCCAATAAAGGTTGCAATAGCTAGGTAACCCTCCCATCCTAGTGCCCTTGCATTAATAGCCCAGGCAACAATGAAAACAACTTCAAGATCAAAAATCACGAAGAACATTGCCAGAATATAGAAATGCACTGGAAATTTAAACCAGGCATCACCGGTTACTTTGATTCCGGATTCATATACGGTATCAGTCACTGTTTCCTGGTGGCGTTCTCCTAAAAAGTAGGAAGCACCCAGCATAATGGTTATCAACAAAACTACACCACCCGCATAGACCAGTATCGGCCAGAGGGATGTTAACGATTCAGTCTCATTCATGAATCAACTTTTTAAGTGTCTTATCTTTCTTTCAACCAACTTAAAATCACAAGCTCCGGATAAAAGCAGAAATCCGAAAATATCAATGTTAATCTTGCTGACTTCACCTCAGTCAATAGTTAGAAATTAAATTGATTCGAGGGCGCCAAGTTACACAAAGTTTTCATGAAGTCTGAAAAGTATTGAGCCAACTTTAAACAAATGATGTTGATGATTTGTCTTGCCGGTAAGTTTTTCAACTCAGAAGCTCAAACTTCAATTGATTTTCCTTTCTTGTACCTTATAAACCGTTTCAATAAAATCATCAAACAGACAGTTGGTATCATCGGGTCAGGGTCAAGATTCGGAATTAAACTGAACTCCCATAACTGGTTTGTGTTTAAATCGGAAACTTTAAATAGAATGGCCATTCCGATTTCAAAAAGCAGCAATAATGGCAGGAACTTTTTTCTAATTCCTGATCACTAACTGGGAAACTGTAATTCTAGAAAATAATTTCGAATCCTCTGTTTATAGGATTTCTAACCGGCTGATTTACACCTCCATGCAGATTGGTCATCTTCTGACCTATAATTCCTGCTACTCGGGCAAGCAGTTGATATCCTAGTTCGATTCTGAAAACTGGTCATACTGGTATTAAAGCAGATTTCGCTTATAGCCGTTCTGTTTTTACCAGCAACTTTACCTTAAAAAAACAGTGTCATCCTGCAACAGCCATTCGGGTTTGGGTTCTGAATATTTCAAAGATGCCGTAACGGATATGTTGATTTGGTTCTGAAAAGTACCTACAAGGAAAAAGGGACAATACCGTTAGGTACGGTCCTTTTATCGCATCTTATCTGATGCGCTATTCCTGACCTTTATCCTCCTTCTTTTTACGAGTTGCTTTTTTAGGTTTACTTTCGGCTGGTAGATCAGCAGGAGCTTCAGCGGCTGGCTGTTCTGTCTCAGCCTTAGGGGTATTAGTCTTACTACGACTTCTCCTTGTTGTTTTAGCCTTTTTGGTAACTTTTTCTTTCGTATAAAGTGTGTTAAAATCCACCAGTTCAATCATACACATTTCAGCAGCATCTCCCTGTCGGTTACCCAACTTAATAATACGAGTATATCCGCCCGGACGCTCTGCAACTACGCCCGACACTTCCTTAAATAATTCAGCTACTGCATATTTATTTTGAAGATAACTAAAGACTATTCTTCTAGAATGAGTACTGTCTGTTTTTGATTTAGTTATTAACGGTTCAACATATTTACGCAGTGCTTTGGCTTTTGCCAGAGTTGTATTGATTCTCTTATGTAAAATAAGAGATGCAGCCATATTTGACAACAATGCCTGGCGATGGGATGATGTTCTTCCGAGATGATTTATTTTTTTTCCGTGCCTCATAATCTACTGATGTTTTAATCGGGAGTTAAGCATTACTCCTTCTCAAGTTTATATTTAGATATATTCATACCGAAGCTGAGGCTTTTGCTATGAACCAGGTCTTCAAGTTCAGTCAATGATTTTTTACCAAAATTCCGGAACTTGAGAAGATCTGTTTTGCTATAAGAGACCAATTCACCCAGTGTTTCCACATCAGCAGCCTTCAGGCAATTTAATGCTCTGACAGACAAATCCAGATCAACAAGTTTAGTATTGAGTAACTGGCGCATGTGGAGCGTGTTTTCATCCAATTCTTCAACCGGAGTTTTGGGTTTGGTTTCAAGGGTAATTTTCTCATCGGAGAAGAGCATAAAATGATGAATCAGGATTTCAGCAGCTTCTTTCAGTGCATCTTTCGGGCTGATTGAGCCATCGGTCTGAATTTCCATAATGAGCTTCTCAAAATCGGTTTTCTGCTCAACCCGGAAATCTTCAACAAAATATTTCACATTCCGGATTGGAGTAAAGATTGAGTCAATAGCAATGGTACCTACCGGCTGGCTTTCCGTTTTATTTTCTTCTGAAGGGCGGTAGCCCCGGCCTTTCCCGATTATAATCTCCAGCTGAAGTTTTACAGAAGGTTCCATGTTACAAATCACATGATCGGGATTCAAAACCTGAAAGACGGAGGTATGCCGTGCAATATCACCGGCAAGAAACTGGTTTTTCCCATTAATAGAAATGCTTACTTTCTCACTGTCTTCAGATTCAATCTGCTTTTTAAAACGAACCTGTTTCAGATTCAGAATAATATCAACAACATCTTCGACCACACCTTTGATGGTAGAAAACTCATGATTCACACCTGAAAATTTAACGGCAGTGATTGCAAATCCTTCGAGTGAGTTAAGCAGTACCCTACGAAGGGCATTGCCGATAGTAATCCCGTAGCCGGGTTCAAGCGGTCTGAACTCAAACTGTCCGAAAGATTCGCTTGAGTGATTCATGTAAACCTTGTCCGGTTTTTGAAATTCGAGTATTGCCATAATGTTTTATTTAGTGTCTGTAATTAGTTAAATGATTACTTGGAGTACAATTCAACGATTAATTGTTCTTTGATGTTTTCGGTGATTTCTTCCCTGGCCGGAGGATTTACAAACTTACCGGTCATTGAGCTTTCATCCCATTCCAGCCAGTTAAGGTTGTGTGATTTTCCTTTCAGGGAATCAACAATTGCTTCATTAGCTTTTGAGCGTTCACGAACGCCAATCAGATCGCCTGATTTGCAGGTATAAGAGGGTACATTCACGACCTTCTCATTCACGACAATATGCTTATGCGCAACCAGCTGACGGGCAGCGGCACGAGTTGGAGCAATTCCCAGCCGGAATACAATGTTATCTAACCGTGATTCAATTAGCTGAAGCAGGTTGGTTCCGGTCATTCCCTGTTTACGCGATGCCCGATCGAAAATTTTAGCAAACTGTCTTTCTAAAATTCCATACATGTACTTTACCTTTTGCTTTTCGGCAAGCTGAATAGCGTATTCAGATTGCTTTGCCCTCTTCTTAGACAATCCGTGCTGACCGGGAGGATAACTTCTTTTATCGAAATAACGGTCAGGCCCGTAAATTGGTTCACGAAATTTACGGGCAATTTTTGTTTTTGGTCCGATATATCTTGCCATGTGATAATTCTTTAAAATTAAATTCTACGTTTTTTAGGAGGCCGGCAGCCATTATGCGGGATAGGCGTAATATCCACAATTTCGCTTACTTCAATACCGGCACCATGTAACGTCCGGATTGCAGATTCACGACCTGCACCTGGTCCTTTCACAAAGACTTTCACTTTACGAAGTCCCATATCATAAGCTACTTTGGCACAATCACTGGCAGCTAACTGGGCAGCATAAGGCGTGTTTTTCTTTGATCCTTTAAATCCCATTTTACCAGCACTGCTCCAGGCAATGACCTGTCCTGATGCATTTGTCAAACTAATGATGATGTTGTTAAAGGTTGCATTAATATGGGCTTCGCCAACAGCTTCAACTTTAACGGTACGCTTACGGGCAACTTTTTTGTCGGCTGCCTGTGCAGATGCTTGTTTTGCCATGATTAAATATCTGGTTAAATGATTATTTAGTTACTTTCTTTTTATTAGCCACAGTCTTTCTCTTACCTTTTCTGGTACGGCAGTTGTTTTTTGTTTTTTGACCTCTGACCGGAAGACCTAACCGATGACGGATACCCCGGTAACTGCTGACATCCATCAACCGTTTGATATGAAGCTGAACTTCACTGCGGAGAGCTCCTTCAATTTTAATATTCTCGGTAATAATGGAACGGATCTTATTCTGCTCTTCATCTGTCCACTCATCAACTTTTTTATCCCAGTCAACTCCAGCTTCGGTCAGAATCTGCTGAGCAGTACTCCGGCCAATTCCGTAAATGTAGGTGAGGCCAACTTCTCCTCTTTTATTTTTTGGTAAATCTATACCTGCAATTCGTGCCATGTGTATAATTTATTTGTTAGAATTCAAATCTTTTATCCTTGACGCTGTTTGAAACGCGGGTTCTTCTTGTTAATTATGTAGAGCCTACCTTTTCGTCTTACAATGATGCAGTCTGCACTGCGCTTTTTTAATGATGGTCTTACTTTCATAATTCCTCCGATTATTTATAACGATATACAATTCTGCCTTTGGTGAGATCATAAGGCGACATTTCCACTTTCACTTTATCCCCCTTAAGAATTTTAATATAATGCATTCTCATTTTACCGGAGATATGAGCCAGAATCTCATGCCCGTTCTCAAGTTCAACACGAAACATTGCATTTGATAATGTTTCCACTATTGTTCCGTCTTGTTCTATTGAACTTTGTTTAGCCATTTTATATTTTAAAGATGATGTTTTGTATTCAAATTACTATTTTTTCTTTCTGCTTCCAAAATTTCCATAAATGAAGACAGTACTTCACTCTGTTTCTTTCTGATTACAACATTGTGTTCATAGTGCGCTGCAGGCTTATGATCTGCAGTTACTACCGTCCATCCGTCTGCCAGGGTATGTACATTTCGCACTCCCATATTAATCATTGGTTCAATAGCCAGCACCATTCCTTCTTTCAGCACCGGGCCCGTACCGCGTTTCCCGAAATTTGGAATTTCCGGTTTTTCATGCAGGTGACGGCCTACTCCGTGGCCTACCAATTCACGTACAACACCGAACCCATTACGCTCGGCATGATGCTGAACTGCTTCAGAAATATCGCCTATACGGTTTCCGGCAACTGCTGCATCAATGGCTTTTTGAAGACATTCCTGAGTTATCCTCATCAGCCCGATTGCTTCGGGGCTTACATCTCCAATAGCAAATGTGTAAGCAGAATCTCCGATATATCCGTCTTTTTCAACTCCGCAATCAACAGAAACAATATCACCGTCTTTAAGTTCACGCTTCCCCGGAATTCCATGCACGACTTCATCGTTTACCGAAATACAAAGTGATGCCGGGAACCCATTATAACCTTTAAACACCGGCCTCCCGCCCTGATCGTAAATGAACTGCTCTGCATGAGCATCCAGGACTATTGTGCTGATGCCTGGCTTTAACTGGGCCGCAACAAAGGCCAGTGTCTTCCCAACAAGTAAAGAACTAATTCTGATTAATTCAATCTCTTCATTAGTCTTGATAAGATAATCTTTCTTCTTCAACAACATAACTTATACACTTGCTCCTGCTTTAGTGCGGCCTTTTATTCGTCCTGATTTCATCAAACCGTCATAGTGGCGCATCAACAGGTGACTTTCTATTTGTTGCAGAGTATCAAGAATAACTCCAATCATAATCAGCAGTGAGGTTCCTCCATAGAAGGAAGCAAAATTCTGGTTTACTCCGGTTAATGCTGCAAAGGTTGGCATGATAGCAACGAGTGCCAGGAAGAAAGAGCCGGGCAATGTTATCTTTGATAAGATATCATCAATAAACGAAGCGGTTGCTTTGCCGGGTTTGACACCGGGAATGAATCCTCCGTTTTTCTTCATATCGTCAGCCATCTGATTTGGATTAACCGTAATAGCTGTATAAAAATAAGTAAACAAGATAACCAGGATTGCAAAAACCAGGTTATACCAGAATGAGTAAAAATTAGTCATTGCAGATGCAAAACCCTGCCATGAATCTGATTCAGGGAAGAACTGAGCAACTGTTGCCGGGATAAACATAATCGCCTGTGCAAAAACAATCGGCATTACACCAGCTGCATTAACTTTAATGGGAACATACTGCCGTACTCCACCATATTGTTTATTCCCCACAATTTTCTTTGCAAACTGCACCGGTATTTTACGGGTTCCCTGAACCAGCAATACCACTGCCATTACCACCAGGAAGAGTGCAACGATCTCTACAAGAAACATCACCAGGCCGCCACCTTCATTTAAGCGCGACATGAATTCGTCTCTGAAAGAAAAAGGCAGACGGGCGATAATTCCAATCATAATCAGAAGTGAGATTCCGTTACCAATCCCTTTTTCAGTAATTTTTTCACCTAACCAGGTGACAAACATTGTTCCTCCAACAAGAATAATTATGGATGTAATCCAGAAAAGGGAGGGTGATAAAATATCAGGATGAGCATAGGCAATCATAGCTGAAGGAGCCTGAGCTCTGAGGTTGATTAAGTATCCGGGGGCCTGTCCTAAGACAACCAGAACAGTCAGATAACGTGTAATCTGATTAATCTTTTTTCTGCCGCTTTCACCTTCTTTCTGTAGTCGCTGGAAATACGGCATTGCAACTCCCAATAACTGAATGACGATTGAAGCTGAAATATAGGGCATGATTCCCAGTGCAAGAATGGAAGCCTGGGAGAATGCTCCACCGGCAAACATATCAAGCAGGCTGAGTAATCCTGATGCTGTCTGATCCTTTAAGCCAGCAAGCTGAGCATGGTCAATTCCGGGCAACACCACATGTGCACCCAGGCGATACACAAGAATATAAAAGAGTGTGTTGAGGATCCGGTCTCTTAAATCCTCAATAGAAAAGATGTTTCGTATGGTGTTGATCAGATTTTTCATTTCGCAATTATTTCGACTGTTCCTCCTGCTGCTTCAATAGCTGATTTTGCACTGGCTGAAAAGGCATGTGCCTGGATCGTAACTTTCGCATTAAGTTTACCACGACCGAGAATTTTAACCAGGTCCTTCTTGGAAACCAGTCCCTTTTCAATAAAGGTTTCATGGTTAAAATCTGTAATATCAAATTTCCCGGCTAACACCTGGATGGTATCCAGATTAATTCCGGTGTATTCAATCCGGTTAATGTTTTTAAATCCAAATTTCGGAATCCGTCTTTGTAAAGGCATCTGACCACCTTCAAATCCAGATTTACTGTGATAGCCTGATCGTGATTGGGCACCTTTATGCCCACGGGTTGAAGTACCTCCGCGAGCTGAGCCTTCGCCCCGGCCGAGCCGTTTTACATTTCTTTTAATTGAACCTTTTGCCGGTTTTAAATTACTTAAGTTCATACCCTTTTGTTTAAACGTTTTCTACTTTCAGTAAATGCTTTATTTTATTGATCATTCCCAACATTTGGGGAGTTGCTTCGCGTTCAATTGTTTTATTCATGCGAAGACCCAATGCTTTTAAAGTTTTCTTTTGACTTTCCGGGCGATCAATTCCGCTTTTAATCTGAGTTATTCTAACTTTTCCCATTATTGTTCTTTTTAAACACTATATCAACCATGAAACACTTTTGACAATTTAACTCCGCGCTGTTGTGAGACCTGGACAGCATCACGCATTTTCAGCAGTGCATCAATTGTCGCTTTAACTACGTTATGCGGATTGGACGATCCTTTTGATTTTGCAAGTACATCATGAATACCTACGCTTTCAAGCACTGCACGCATAGCACCTCCGGCAATTGCCCCGGTACCAGGTGCAGCAGGCTTGAGTAATACCCGTGCGCCACCATATTTCCCTGTTATTTCATGCGGAACTGTTTTCCCGGACAAGGTTACCTTAACTAGGTTCTTTTTGGCATCATCAATCCCTTTAGAAACCGCATCAGTAACTTCCTTTGCTTTACCAAGTCCGTAGCCGATAACTCCGTTTTCATCACCAACCACAACAATAGCTGCAAAACTGAATGTTCTGCCACCTTTGGTAACTTTGGTTACCCGGTTTACAGCAACCAGACGGTCTTTGAGTTCCGTTTCTGCTGATCTGACTCTTTTAACTTCTTTTCCTACCATATTGAATTAAAATTTTAGTCCTCCTTCACGAGCACCTTCTGCCAATGATTTTACTCTGCCATGAAATAAATATCCGTTTCGGTCGAAGACAACACTGCTGATTCCGGCCTGAATAGCTTTATCAGCAATGAGCTTACCTACTTTAGCTGCTGTTTCAACTTTCTTGATTTTGCTATCAGTAACTACTTCAGCAGAACTTACAGCTACCAGTGTATGGCCTTTGACATCATCAATTAACTGAGCATAGATTTGCCTGTTGCTTCTGAATACTGACAGTCGCGGCCGCTGTTCCGTTCCAGAAATGGTTCTGCGAATCCGCTTTGCAATACTTTTTCTTCTGGTTAATTTTTTACTTTTCATAACTCAATTGTTATTTTTTAGCTGCTGATTTACCAGCTTTTCTTCTTAACACTTCATTCACAAATTTGATCCCTTTTCCTTTGTATGGTTCAGGTTCACGCAAGGAGCGGATTTTAGCTGCAACAGCTCCCAATAACTGCTTATCATGGCTTTCAAGGGTTATGATCGGATTGGCACCGCGTTCCTGCCTGGTAGCTACCTTCACTTCTGAGGGAAGTTGAAAAATTACATGGTGTGAAAATCCTAGAATGAGATCCAGTTGCTGGCCCTGGCTGGATGCCCGGTAACCAACACCAACCAACTCCTGTTCAATCTTGTACCCTTCAGTTACTCCTTTAACCATATTAGCAATCAGAGACCGATAAAGGCCATGCTGAGCTTTGTGTTGCTTTTCTTCTGATTTCCTTGTCAATGAAATTACATTGCCATTTATTTCAATGCCCACTCCTTCATTGAGGTGCTGAACCAGTGTTCCTTTCGGACCTTTAACGGTAACTTTATTCTTATCAACCGAAACCTGAACTCCGGGTGGAATCTGAATGGGGGCCTTTCCTATTCGTGACATATCATTTAATATTAATAAACGTAACAAATTACTTCTCCGCCCACATTTAATGTACGGGCTTCTTTATCGGTAATTACTCCTTTTGATGTGGAAATAATTGCGATTCCAAGACCATTCAGAACACGTGGAAGCTTTTCATGACCTACATATTTCCGCAATCCGGGAGTACTGACTCTGCGAAGGCTCCGAATTGCTGAGGCCCGGGTAACCGGACTGTACTTAAGTGCAATTTTGATTTTGCCTTGTTTGTCAGGAGTATCTTCAAACTTGTAATTAGCAATATATCCTTTATCAAAAAGAATTTTAGTTATTTCTTTTTTGATATTGGAGGCCGGAATTTCAACAATGCGGTGATTGGCTTTTATTGCATTGCGCATTCTGGTTAAATAATCTGAAATTGGATCTGTCATATCTGATAAATTTATACTCTGTAGTATTACTACCAACTTGCTTTAGTAATGCCGGCAATTTTACCTTCAAGTGCCAGCTTCCTGAACATTAAACGTGAAATTCCGAATTGGCGCATATAGCCTCGTGGCCGGCCAGTGAGCTGGCAGCGGTTACGAACTCTGACCGGAGAAGCATTACGTGGCAGTTTCTGTAATGCTGCATAGTCACCGGCTTCTTTCAGTGCTGCTCGTTTAGCAGCATATTGTTCAACGGTTCTGATCCGCTTTCTTTCGCGTGCTTTAATGGATTCTTTAGACATGTTCTGATTTTTATTTTTCTACATTTTTTAACGGCATTCCGAATTCCTTCAGTAATTCCATTGCTTCATTATCTGTTTTAGCAGTTGTCACAAAGGTGATGTCCATTCCTGAAATACGGCTTACTTTATCAATGTCAATTTCCGGAAAGATAATTTGTTCGGTAATTCCCAGTGTATAATTTCCCCTGCCGTCAAAGCCTTTGTCATTCACACCCTTAAAGTCGCGAATTCGAGGCAAAGCAACATTGATCAGCCGGTCCAGGAATTCATACATAATATCATCGCGAAGGGTAGAACGGACTCCAATTGCGACATTCGCACGGAGTTTAAAATTCGAAATATCTTTTTTCGACTTTGTTGCAACTGCTTTTTGTCCGGTAATAGTTGCCATTTCTGAAAGGGCTGATTCAACCAGTTTTTTATCCCCAACCGCATCTCCAACACCCTGGTTGAGGCATATTTTGCTCAGTCTGGGAACCTCCATTACACTTTTGTACTGGAATTTATCCTTCAGCTTCTGAACGATTTCCTTATTATATTTTTCTTTTAAACGTGGTTTGTACTTATCCATTTTTAATCACCTCCCCTGATTTTTTTGCATAACGAACCAATTTGCCGTCATCACCGGCTCTACGGCCAACCCGGCTTGGTTTACCTGATTTCGGATCAATGAGCATCAGGTTTGAGATAGCAACCGGAGCCTCCTTTTTCACGATTCCACCCTGGGTATTCTCAGCATTTGGTTTTGTATGTTTTGATACAATATTTACTCCTTCAACAATTGCTCTTCTTTCTTTGACAATCACTTCCAGTACCTTGCCCTGGGTTCCCTTCGAATCTCCGGCAATCACCTTTACCATATCGCCTTTGCGAATTTTTAGTTTTTGAATTTTATTGTGTCTTCTTTCCATAGTATCAAAGCACCTCCGGAGCTAATGAAACGATTTTCATATATTGTTTATCACGAAGTTCACGGGCAACCGGTCCGAAAATACGGGTACCTCTAAGTTCATCCTGGGCAGTCAGTAATACCACTGCATTATCATCAAAGCGGATATAGGATCCATCCGTTCTCCGAACTTCTTTATTTACTCTGACCACAACTGCCTTGCTCACTGTTCCTTTTTTGATTCCACCGGCCGGAAGTGCATTTTTAACTGTAACCACAATTTTATCGCCAAGCGTAGCATATCGTTTTCCGGTTCCACCCAGCACCCTGATGCAAAGGACTTCCCTTGCTCCGCTGTTGTCGGCTACGTTGAGCCTTGATTCCTGCTGTATCATTGTTAACTGTCTTTTAAATTCCTGATAAAAGGGTTAAATTTTTTATTTTGCTTTTTCCAGAATTTCAACAATCCTCCAGCGTTTTGTTTTGCTTAAAGGTCTTGTTTCCATTATTAATACTTTATCTCCTATTCCGCATTCATTCTTTTCATCATGAGCAACAAACTTTTTTGTTTTACTGATGAATTTACCGTAAATCGGGTGTTTTTCTTTATGATGTTCTGCTATTACAACAGACTTGTCCATTTTATTACTTGTAACAACCCCAATTTTGGTTTTACGAAGTATTCTTTTTTCTGCTGACGAATTTTCCATGTGTCGGATTATTTCTGAGTTGATCGTTTTTTCAGTTCGGTGTTTAATCTGGCAATTAGTCTTCTGCTCATTTTTAATTTGAGAGGATTTTCGATTGGAGAAACTGCATGATTCATTTTCATTTTATGGTAGCTTGCTGTTTCTTCAATGATCCGGTCACGAACTTCATCTGTTGTCAGATCTTTAACAATGCTTTGTTTCATGAGAGGTTCTATTTTAAGATATTAAACATAATCAGGTCTGATTACAAACTTGGTGGTAACCGGCAGTTTCTGAGCAGCCAGCCGCATCGCCTCTTTAGCAACTTCAACAGAAACTCCTTCTGCTTCAAACATGATGGTGCCGGGTTTGACCACAGCTACCCAGTATTCAGGTGCTCCTTTCCCTTTTCCCATACGAACCTCAAGTGGCTTTTTGGTAATAGGCTTGTCCGGGAAGATCCGGATCCAGGACTGACCTTCACGTTTCATATACCGGGTAAGGGCAACACGAGCTGCCTCTAATTGTCGTTGGGTTATCCAGCAGCGCTCAAGTGATTTCAACCCGAATGAACCAAAGGCGAGTTCATGCCCGCGTGTCGCAATGCCTTTTGGTTTCATTTTGTGTGCTTTCCTGAATTTGGTTTTCTTCGGCTGTAACATTTCTTCTGTATTTTACTCAGTTAATAATAGCAATTCCTTTATCTTATGCGGTCTTCGCGGTCTCTTCTCTCACCCCGGCCTCTCCGTTCACGTCTTTCAACTCCGGAAATATTTCCTTTTGTCTTGGTCTGACTTGACATACCCACATTTGGAGAGAGGTCGCGTTTACCAAAAACTTCACCTCTGCAGATCCATACTTTAACACCAATTAATCCGTAACTGGTAAATGCATCTGCAATTGCAAAGTCAATATCAGCCCGGAATGTATGAAGCGGAATTCTTCCGTCTTTGTATTGTTCGCTTCGGGCAATTTCAGCACCACCAAGCCGGCCTGAAACCATCACCCGGATACCTTCAGCACCGTTTCTCATACTGGTTCCAACAGCACCTTTCATTGCTCTACGAAAAGAGATTCTGGCTTCAAGTTGCCTGGCAATTCCGTCAGCAACTAACTGTGCATCTAACTCGGGTCGTTTAATTTCAAAGATGTTGATCTGAACTTCCTTTTTGGTGAGTTTCTTTAATTCCTCTTTTATTTTATCCACTTCCTGTCCACCTTTTCCGATAACCAAACCCGGCCGTGCTGTATGAATCGTAACCGTTATCAGCTTAAGAGTACGTTCGATCACAATACGGGCAATTCCACCTTTAGTTAGGCGAGCCATCAGGTATTTCCTGATTTTCTCATCTTCAGCAATTTTATCCACATAGCGGTTTCCTCCAAACCAGTTGGAGTCCCATCCCCGGATAATTCCCAGCCGGTTACCTATCGGATTTGTTTTTTGTCCCATTCTGTTTATGCGTTTTGTTTCGTTGTTTCAGTTTGTGTTTCAGCTTCAGCCGGTACCTGTTCAGTTGATTTTGTCAGGCTATCAATAATAATGGTTACATGATTTGATCGCTTTCTGATTCGGTACCCTCTTCCCTGAGGAGCCGGACGCAGTCTTTTCAGGCTTCGGCCTTCATCCACATAAATTTCTGTAACTACCAGATGATGATCTTCTATCCGCTCTCCTTCATGTTTTGCCTGCCAGTTATTAATAGCCGACAGAAGTAATTTTTCAAGTCGTGAAGAAGATTCTTTCGTACTGAAGCGTAAAATATTCAGTGCTTTATCAATTCTTTTACCACGAACCAGATCGGCTACCAGTCTCATTTTCCGAGGTGAGGTAGGGCAGTTATTCAGCTTGGCATAAGCAACTTTTTTCATTGCTTCCTTACGAGCCTCAGCTACTTTTCTTTTTCTTGCTCCCATGATTTTAATTAATTAGGCAGATGCTTTATCTTTATTTCCCGAGTGTCCGCGGAAAGTCCGGGTAGGTGCAAACTCTCCAAGTTTATGGCCTACCATATTTTCAGTAACATAAACAGGAATAAATTTATTTCCGTTATGCACAGCAAAGGTGTGGCCAACAAAGTCAGGTGAAATCATACTTCTTCGTGACCAGGTTTTAATTACAGATTTCTTCTTAGATTCATTCATCTTCAGAATTTTTTTCTCAAGTGTGTAATCTATGTAAGGTCCTTTTTTCAGCGAACGGCTCATTGTGTTATTTGAGAATTAATTGATTATTTCTTTCTTCTTTCAATAATGTATTTATTGGATGCATTCTTGGGTTTTCTGGTTTTAAATCCTTTGGCCAGCAATCCTGTTCGTGACCGGGGATGACCGCCAGAAGCACGTCCTTCACCACCACCCATGGGATGATCAACCGGGTTCATGGCAACACCTCTTACACGGGGTCTGCGGCCTAACCACCTCACCCGTCCTGCTTTCCCATGGCTGACTTTATCGTGTTCTTCATTGCTTACTGTACCAATAGTTGCCATACAGGATGTCAGAATCATACGGGTTTCTCCGGATGGCATTTTTACAGTTGCATACTTTCCTTCACGGGCAGCTAACTGAACATAAGAACCGGCACTACGGGCCATCTTACCACCCTGCCCGGGGCGAAGTTCCACGTTATGAACCAAGGTGCCAAGCGGAATATTTTTCAGAAACATGGCATTGCCGATTTCAGGAATTGCATTTTCGCCTGAGTTTATCTTTTGTCCGACCCTGATGCCGGTTGGAGCAATGATGTATCGCTTTTCACCATCCTTGTACCATACCAATGCAATATTTGCTGTACGATTCGGATCATATTCAATTGACTTAACAACTCCTTCAATTCCGTATTTATCTCTTTTAAAATCAATTGTACGAAGTTTTTTACGGTGACCGCCTCCGATATAGCGCATGGTCATTTTGCCGGTATTATTTCTACCCCCCGAACGGCCTTTAGCCGTAACCAATGATTTTTCGGGGCGACTTGTGGTTAGCGAATTAAAATCAACTACGATTTTAAAGCGCTGCCCGGGTGTAACCGGATTGTATTTCTTAACTCCCATTTTATTCTGTTCTTACGGTTTAAATACTGCTGTAAAAATCAATTGAATCACCCTCTTTTAAAGTAACAACTGCCTTTTTATCATTTCCTTTTTTCCCTTTAATAAATCCGCTTTTTGTTCCTCTTGTTAAAGACTTTCCGGGACTGACCAGCGTGTTGACTGACTCCACGGTCACGCCATAAGTTTCTTCAACTGCCTTTTTAATCTGAAGTTTGTTGGCACTGTTATCAACAACAAAACCATACTGTCTGAGCTTTTCACCCCGGCCAGCCATCTTTTCAGAAATTATCGGACGTTTAAGTATTCTCATGATTTAGTTAATGTTTTTTCAATGACAGGTAATGCACCTTCAAATACAACCAATTGTTGTGCTTTCAGGATTTCATAGGTATTGAGTTCAGTAGCGGGAAGAACTTTTGCTTTGGGCAGGTTCCGTGCTGAGAGGTATAGGTTTTTATTTAATTCGGGAATCACAAAAAGTGCTCTTTTCATATTCAGCGACAACCCCTTAATGATTGTGTTAAATGCTTTTGTGCCGGGCTTTTCCATTTCAAAATTTTCGATCACTGTGAGTCCGTTTTCCTTTGCTTTATAAGAAAGTGCAGAAACCCTAGCCAGCCGCTTCACTTTTTTATTCAGCTTAAAGCCATAATCTCTGGGTTGAGGACCAAAAATTCTTCCACCACCAACAAAAACCGGAGCTTTCCGGCTTCCGTGACGGGCTCCGCCAGTACCTTTCTGGCGGTGAATCTTCTTGGTAGAGCCTGAAACTTCATTGCGCTGTTTTGACTTAGCTGTTCCCTGTCGCTGATTTGCCAGGAATTGCTTTACATCAAGATAAATGGCATGGTCGTTAGGCTCAACCTCGAAAATATTCGAATCAAGATTTACTTTTCTGCCAGTATCCTGACCTGTTTTATTGAAAACTGCTATTTCCATAATTAAAACTCCATTTTTAAGTACGATCCTTTAGCACCGGGAACAGCACCTCGGATGAGAACAAGATTGTGTTCAGGAATCACTTTAACCACCTGCAGATTCTGAATCTTAACAAGAGCATTACCTAAATGACCGGCAAGCCGTTTCCCTTTAATTACTCGTGATGCAAATGAAGAGTTTCCCATTGATCCGGGAGCTCTCATTCTGTTATGCTGACCATGGGTGGCTGAACCTACTCCGGCAAAGTTGTGTCGTTTCACCACGCCTTGAAATCCTTTCCCTTTTGAGGTACCGGAAATATCACAATAGGTTCCTTCAATAACCATATCTGCTTTGAGTACGTCACCCGATTTAATTTCGAGTCCGAATTGGCGAAATTCAGCAACATATCTTTTGGGAGCAGCGCCTGACCTTTTAAAATGACCTTTTAGTGCTGCAGGTGTGTTTTTCTCTTTTCGGTCATCAAAAGCAAGCTGAACAGCATTATAGCCGTCTGTTTCGACAGTTTTCACCTGAGTTACCACACACGGACCTGCTTCAATCACCGTGCATGGAATGTTTTTACCATCGGCATCAAAAATGCTCGTCATGCCGATTTTCTTTCCTAATATTCCTGACATAATATTTCAGTTTTGACTAGAGGTTGAGTACTGAGGCGTACCCCAACATAGCCTGTTAATCATCTGTTATTAATAACCTCAAACCTTGATTTCTACCTCCACACCACTGGGTAACTCCAGTTTCATCAGAGCATCCACAGTTTTTGTATTGGTACTGTAGATATCCAGGAGTCTTTTATAAGAACATAATTGAAACTGTTCTCTTGCTTTTTTATTAACATGGGGAGAACGCAAAACGGTGTAAACTTTCTTTTCAGTAGGCAACGGAATCGGGCCGCTAACGGCAGCTCCGGTGCTTTTTACAGTTTTCACAATTTTCTCTGCCGACTTATCAACCAGGTTGAAGTCGTAAGATTTCAATTTAATTCTGATTCGCTGACTCATGAGGTTATATTATAAAGAACGCTTTTAATATTATAAATTAAGATACTTTTTCAACCTTACCTTTAACTTTTGCAATTACTTCTTCAGCTATTGACTGGGGAGTTTCAACGTAATGCGAGAACTCCATACTTGAGGATGCCCTGCCAGATGTAATTGTTCTGAGGGATGTCACATAACCAAACATTTCCGAAAGCGGCACTTTAGCTTTAATTACCTGAGCTCCTGCTCTTGTATCAATTCCTTCAAGCTGACCTCTTCTTTTGTTCAGATCACCCATAACATCACCCATATTTTCTTCGGGGGTAACAACTTCTACTTTCATGACCGGTTCAAGCAATACCGGTTTAGCCTTTGGCATAGCTTCGCGGAAAGCGGTTCGGGCACAGATTTCAAATGAAAGCGAGTCGGAGTCAACCGTATGGTAGGATCCGTCAATTAGCCGAACTTTCAGACTATCAACCGGATAACCTGCCAGCGGGCCATTTGCCATTGCTGCCTTGAATCCCTTTTCAACTGAAGGGATAAACTCACGCGGAATATTACCACCTGTAATTTCATTCTCAAACTGCAGTCCTGTTTTTCCTTCATCAATCGGAGACAGAATTACTTTTATATCCGCAAATTTACCACGGCCTCCAGTCTGCTTCTTATAAACCTCCCGATATTCAATGGTTCCGGTGATGGCCTCTTTATAAGCTACCTGCGGAGCTCCCTGGTTACATTCAACCTTAAATTCACGCTTCAGCCGGTCAACAATAATCTCAAGGTGTAACTCACCCATCCCGCTGATTACCGTTTGGCCTGTTTCTTCATCGGTTTTAACTTTAAATGTGGGATCTTCTTCGGCCAGTTTGCCCAGTGCCATTCCAAGTTTGTCAACATCAGCCTGGGTTTTTGGCTCAATTGCAAGACCGATTACCGGTTCGGGGAAAGTCATTGACTCAAGAACAATCGGCTTCTTTTCATCACAAAGCGTGTCTCCCGTTTTAATTTCTTTAAATCCGACTGCAGCACCTATATCACCGGCTGATATCATATCAATCGGGTTTTGCTTATTGGAGTGCATACGAATGATTCGTGAGATTCGCTCATTTTTCATGGTTCGGGTGTTTAGCACATACGAACCAGCAGTTAGGCTGCCAGAGTAAACACGGAAAAAGGCCAGACGTCCAACAAACGGATCTGTCATGATTTTAAATGCCAATGCCGCAAATGGTTCAGAAGCATCAGGTTTACGAATTTCCTCAGCACCGGTATGCGGGTTTGTTCCAATTACTGCAGGAATATCAACTGGTGAAGGCAAAAAACTGATGATAGCATCCAGCATTGTCTGCACACCTTTATTTTTAAAAGCAGAACCGCACAGAACTGGTGTAATGGTCATAGAAATAACAGCTTTGCGAATGGCATCCATCATTTCGTCACGGGTAATCGAATCGGGGTTATCAAAAAACTTTTCTAATAACCGGTCATCAAACTCAGCGACAGACTCAACCAGTTTTCCACGCCACTGCTGAACTTCTTCTGCAATTTCGGCCGGAATTGGAATTTCTTTATAAGTCATTCCCTTGGTTTCTTCATCCCAGATTATTGCCTTGTTTGAAATCAGATCAACAACCCCTTTGAAGTTTTCTTCAGCACCCATAGGATACTGAAGCGGAACAGGGTTACCGCCAAGTCTTTCTTTAATTTGTTTTACAACACTGAAGAAATCCGCACCTGCGCGATCCATTTTATTTACAAATGCAATGCGGGGTACGTGATATTTATTCATTTGCCGCCAGACTGTTTCTGACTGAGGTTCTACACCACCAACTGCACAGAAAAGTGCTACAGCCCCATCAAGCACACGTAGTGAACGTTCTACCTCAACGGTAAAATCTACGTGGCCTGGTGTATCAATTATATTGATTTTATATTTTTCTTTATTGTAATTCCAGAAACAGGTTGTTGCTGCAGATGTAATAGTAATACCTCGCTCTTGTTCTTGAGCCATCCAGTCCATGGTTGCCGTTCCATCGTGAGTCTCACCTGTTTTATGAGTTACTCCTGTAAAATACAATATACGCTCCGTGGTTGTAGTTTTCCCGGCATCAATATGGGCAGAAATCCCAATGTTTCGCGTATATTTTAAATCGTTGCTCATCCTGAAATGTATTATTACACTCTGAAATGCGAAAATGCTTTGTTTGCTTCAGCCATTCGGTGGGTATCATCTTTCTTTTTAACCGATGCACCTTCACCCTTTGACGCTGCTATTATTTCTCCGGCCAGTCTTTCTGCCATTGATTTCTCATTGCGCAGACTGGCATAATTAATCATCCATTTAATACCTAAGGCTGTTTTGCGGTCAGGTCTGATTTCTGTCGGAATCTGGAAAGTTGCTCCTCCAACCCTGCGGCTTTTTACTTCAACCGAAGGGATGATGTTTGATAATGCTTTTTTCCAGGTCTCAAGTCCGTCTTCCTGAGTTTTTTCCTGTACAATTTTTAATGCATCATAGAAAATTCCTGACGCAGTACTTTTTTTACCAGATTCCATCAGGTTATTCACAAACCGGGTTACCAAAGTATCATTAAACTTCGGATCGGGTAATAACATTCTTTTTTTCGGTTTATCTTTTCTCATGATTTCAGGCGTTTAACTATTTTTTTGCTGCAGCACTGGCTTTTGGCCGCTTGGCACCGTATTTTGAACGTTGTTGTTTCCGGCCTTCAACCCCTGAAGTATCCAGTGAGCCACGAACAATATGGTAACGCACTCCTGGCAAATCTTTCACACGGCCTCCGCGTACTAAAACAATTGAGTGTTCCTGCAGGTTATGTCCCTCTCCGGGAATGTAAGCAGTTACTTCAAACTTATTGGTCAATCTCACACGTGCTACTTTGCGAAGTGCTGAATTGGGCTTTTTAGGAGTAGTCGTATATACCCTAGTACAAACTCCTCTTCTCTGCGGACAGGAATTTAAAGCAGGAGACTTACTTTTATAGGTAAGCTGCACCCGGCCTTTGCGTACAAGTTGTTGAATTGTTGGCATTTGCTGCTGTTATCAAATGAAAATCAAATTACTATACCCTCTTTTTAAGGGAGCGCAAAAGTAACCGATTTTTTTGAAATTACAATCCTGAGCCGAAATAATTTAATAATAACTAAATGTTTATGGGTTACTGCCAGAGAAAAGCAGCCTTTAAAATAGGCTGTGATTCATCAATTGTGGCACATTGCCAGAATCTAAAGTGCCGGTTCCCTGCTTAACTGCCGACTTGATTTTGCTGCGGATGCTTCAGCGCTTGTATAAAAAAAATCACAAGAAAAAGGTGCAGCCTATTCTGCTGCACCCTGCTTCTTAAATTACCTGATCTATTAATGGGCAATTACCATTTTCTTCGTCAGTCTTTCACCGTTGAAAGTCAGTGAATAGAAGTAGATACCCGGAGTCCAGCCAGAAGTTTGAATTTCAGTTTTATGATACCCGGCCATTTGATTTTCGTCAGCAATAATTGCTATTCTCTTGCCAACCAGGTCAGTAACCTCAATAGTAAGGCTTCCTCTTTCCGGCAGGTAATATGGAATTAAGGTATTTCCATCGGCCGGATTGGGCATATTTTGCCCGAGAGCCAGCCCTGATTGAGATGAACCCGATTCTGTTATTCCGGTTGGGCCCATATCTTCAAAACAGAAATCATCAATTACCCAACCTTCATTGTTAACCGAGTAGTCTGACATAAATCTGAAACGGAAGATGACTGATGTGGCTGAAAGACCAAAATGATGGTTAAACTCAGACAAAATATAATTGCCAATTGAACCGGTGAAACCTGGATCCGGGGGTAAGCCTCCTAAAGCGGTTACAAATGGAGTATTGAACCAGAAATTAGCCGGATCAAACCCTCCTAATACCTGCCAGGTATTTCCAAAATCGGTTGAATAATCAACGGTACCTCCATCCTGGAAGAGCTCAGTAGAGAACATGTGCCTGAAACTCAGTTTATAATAGTTCAGTGGATTGATAGTGAATAATGTTGTAAACAATCCGGAAGTATCTCTGTCTGGATAATTAGAATTCAGCTTTGTCATCCAGGCTTTGGAACCACTATATGCACTATTCAAGACTGTTTGTGCCGGAGTACCCCATTCCCATGAAGTATTGTTAGTGTAACTTTCGGCATTCAATGTTACAAACTCAGGTGCTGTTTCAAAGTCTTCACAGATTGTACTATTTAATGCACTAACTGTATCAACCACCTGAATCTGATAACACAAGGTATCATCAGTAGGATTTAGATCCTGTGTTTGATTTGGATTGCTAGTAATAACACAGACATCATGAGTTCCTGCAGTTGCAATCCAGGAATATGATGCAAATACATGCAACTGAGAATCTGCAGGAGCCAGTGCAGGTGAATAATTAATAAGATCAGTAGTAATCCAATTATTATCAACCCATAACTGTGCTTCCAGAGAGGTTAAAGGAGTTGTACCCTTGTTCTTCAGGTGAGATGAGAATTCAATAGGCTGTCCGGCAAAAACCAGTGGAAATGTAGTATTGTCCTTTACTGTAACCGGAGCTGCTGTAACCGGTACCGGGACTTCAAGACAAAAATCATCAATTGAGAAACCATCGTAATTCACACTGGGATCGGAACAGAATACAAAACGGAACTGAATACTCTGAGCACCGTTAATACCCGGAATAGTTCCAAGATTACCCATTTCGCTTCTCTTCCAGCCACCTGAATTTCCGGCCCAAGCCGGCATATTACTGCAATAAACATTATTCGTGTACCAGTTTGAATAGAATCCACCAGCAGCTACAAACCCCAGTAAATTCCAGGTTGTACCGTTGTTAATGGTATATTCAAGCCTTACCCCGTCATAGTTAGTTTCAGTGTTGTAGTTACTCCAGAAGGAAAGTTTGGTATCATTTGCATTGGAGAAATCAAAGAATGGTGAATAGAGTGCAACATTTGAACTTCCAGTGTAGCCTGTCATCAGGTTGATATCCCAGGCAAATTGTCCCGAATGAGCGCCTGTTGTAGCACCAAATGCCGGTGTTCCAAGCTCCCATATTGTACCCACATTACCTGCAGGCATAAGTGCCGAACTCCACCCTATATTACCACTCTCAAAATCATCACAGTAGGGCTGAGTATAGTTTAATGCCAAGGTTGGAATTCCGACCAGGTAGGTGCAGGACGTGTCATTATATTGATTATTATCATTGACCATTTCTGTCCACGAACAGAGTGTAAATCCTCCACTTGGAAAGACTACACAAGGTAACAATATTGTAGTACTTGATCCTGGAGATAAGTTCCCAGTCCATGGGAACGGACCATAGAGTGTTGTTACTCCTGCTGAATCAACAGAATAATAGATGTTTAATGACGTAAGTGGATTCAAGCCGAAGTTTTCAAGCGTTACTGAAACATCCTGGCAACTTCCTGCTGGAGCAAAACCGGATGGGGAAACCACCGCTGGAATTCCGGCATCATAAGGCTGAGGAATTTCAATACAGAAATCATCAATGGAAACTCCGTCATAATTCACACTTGGATCTGAACAGAAGGTAAATTTAAACTGAACGTAAGGCTGACCGGCCAGACCCAGTAAAGTCAGATTTTTCATTTCAACTTTAACCCAGCCGTTGCTGTTTCCTGACCATGCCGGCAGGCTGCTACAGTTTACATTATTGGTGTACCAGTTAAAATAAGGAGCGGTTGCACCCACTGTTCCCATTAAGGTCCAGGTTGCTCCATCAGTAGAATATTCAAGACGTGTTCCATCCCATCCAAGTTCAGTATTATAGTTAAGCCAGAAAGAAATCCCTGCCAGAGTCACACTGGTAAAATCAAAGATGGGAGATATCAAGGATGCATTGGAGCTGCCAGCATAGCCTGCTGTCAGGTTGATATCCCAGGCATTGGCTCCCGAATGAGCACCTGAAGTTGCACCAAAAGCAGGAGTTCCAAGCTGCCAGGAAGTATTTGTTGCACCTCCGGAATTTATAACGTTTATCCATCCAATGTTTCCACTTTCAAAATTATCACAGAAAGTAGTTGAGTCCATTACAATAACTGGAACTCCAACGAGAGCTGCACAGGTTGTGTCATTATAATGGTTATTATCACTAGCCAATGTAGTCCAGGAGCAAAGACTGAACCCGCCACTTGGGAAAGTCAGGCACGGCAGAGTTACCTGTATAGAGGATCCCGGTAGCAGGTTACCAGTCCACGGAAATGGCCCATAAGTTGTGACCACCCCGGCAGAATCCATTCTGTAATAAATATCCAGGGAAGTAAGCGGGTTTAATCCGAAATTTTCAAGAGTTACAACAACAGGTTGGCAACTTCCGGCAGGTGCATAATTAACCGGTGAATTAATTGCAGAAATTCCGGCATCATAAGGCTGAGGAATTTCAATACAGAAATCATCAATGGAAACTCCGTCATAATTCACACTTGGATCTGAACAGAAGGTAAATTTAAACTGAACGTAAGGCTGACCGGCCAGACCCAGTAAAGTCAGATTTTTCATTTCAACTTTAACCCAGCCGTTGCTGTTTCCTGACCATGCCGGCAGGCTGCTACAGTTTACATTATTGGTGTACCAGTTAAAATAAGGAGCGGTTGCACCCACTGTTCCCATTAAGGTCCAGGTTGTACCATCCGTAGAATATTCAAGACGTGTTCCATCCCATCCAAGTTCAGTATTATAGTTAAGCCAGAAAGAAATCCCTGCCATAGTCACACTGGTAAAATCAAATATGGGTGAGAATAAAGACGCATTGGAACTTCCCATATATCCGGTTGCCAAGTTGATATCCCAAGCATTAACTCCCGAATGAGCACCTGAAGTTGTACCAAAAGCAGGAGTTCCAAACTCCCATGCAGTTGTAAGTGCACCTCCGGTATTAATAACTGCTGCCCACCCCTGGTTTCCACTTTCAAAATCATCACAATAGGTAGTTGAATCCATAACAATAACCGGAATTCCAACAGGTGAGGAACAGGTTGTATCATTCAAATGATTACCATCACCGGATAGCGAGGTATAGGCACAAAAACCGAACTGACCTGAAGGAATCACCACACATGGCAGCAGAATACTTTGGCTTTGACCTGGATTGAGTGTGCCATTAAATGGGAAAGGTCCGTAAGTTGTGGTTGTACTTCCGTCATTTAAATTGTAATAAATATCGAAGTTAGATTCAGGATTTAATCCGAAGTTCTGCACAGTCACATTTACATCCTGGCAACTGCCAGCCGGTGCATAACTACCCGGTGAAATAATTGCTGCAACTCCAACATCATGCGGCTGGGGAACTTCAATACAGAAATCATCAATCAGAAATCCGTCATATACAAAACTTGCATCAGAACAGAAAATGAACCTGAACTGAATGTTAGGAGCAAACGGGAAAGAAGAAGTAAATACATACTCAGCTTTAACCCAGCCATTACTCTGACCAGCCCATCCCGGCTGGCTGCTGCATTGGATATTGCCGGTGTACCAATTCGTCTGGCAGTTGCAGGTATTTGCCAAATCACCGAGAGTTACCCAGGTAGTTCCACCATTAGTTGAATATTCAAGTCTGGTTCCATCCCATCCGGTTTCTGTATAATAGTTCATCCAGAAACTGAGTTTGGAACCAACCGGAACGGTCCCGAAAACCGGTGAATACAGAATTGCATTTGCACTTGGAGGGTATGGAGCTGTTAACCCAACTCCCCATACATTAGGTGGTGAGTGCGGGGTATTGATTATACCGTTCTGAGGTGGGCCGTTTTGCCAGTTTCCTACCGTTGAAGAATCAGACCACAACTGGCTGGCTACATCAAATCCATCACAATACGGGAAAGTAATCCCCTCTGAAACGATAAACTGAATACAGCCAACCGAAGGATAAGTAAACTGATTCAGGCAGGGCGAAGCATCTTCTGTAGTTATATAATAACATACTGTATCTCCGTCATTCATTGCCGGAATCTGACCCTGAAACAGTGAGTCCTGAACGTTGTTCATCGTCACAGCAGTATAGGATCCGCCATTAACGGAATAATAGAGAGTAACCGAATTAATACCTGAATTATCATTTGAATAAGCCCCGATTGTATAAGGACCGAGGTTATAGATGATATTCTGATAAACTGGAGGTGCCAGAGTTAAAGTCGGAGGTGTAAGTTCACAAGGAGCTGCTGAAACACAAAGGTTGTCAATAAACCATCCGGCATTTGAATTGCCTCCGGGGATATTGTCATCCCACATGATAAATCGAATACGGGTATCCTGAAAACCTGACCAGGATGAAATGTCGAAATATTCTGTACGCCACCAGGAATTATCCGGTACGGCTGTAGCGGTACCTGGTTGCCAGGCAGCATAGGAAGCTGCTGAAAATCTAAATCCTTGATTTGGAAAACTGGGGCTCCCCGGAGGATTTACTTGCGGGGTGATATATTCACTTGTCAGCTGAAACCAATCCTGACCACCGTCAATTGAGATTTCAACCTGCGCCACATCAAAAAAGTCAATTTTACAGATATGATCAAAGGATAAAATGGCATAGGTCATACCAGTCAGGTCAAAGACACTTGTCATTAATGAAATGGTATCACCTACGTCAATATAAGCAGAATCGCTCTGTGGGGCACTGACAAACAGTCGGCTGTTACTGGCAAATCCGTGGGACCCGCTGTAAACTGTTGTTGCACCGTTGCCTAACTCAAAGCAACTGTTAAACTGCTGTGAAAATGTCTGAACACTGAAGCATATCAGAGCAAATAGAAGTACTTGTTTTTTCATGTTTAATGGTTATTCGTTTCAGTTTGATATTAGTCGAAAGGGTCGGTAAAAGTATAAAAAAGTATTAATCGTAAAAGTAACTTTGCATTTTAAAGATTTCTAAAAAACTAATTTGGCCAGCATCCTCTTTTTCAAGTCAACTGTATAATACGAATGTACTAAATTCGGATCGCTTATTATAATTGTGATCAGGGTCACCTCTACCGGAAATAGAACAAAATCAAATATTAAAGTTACGGTTAATCATGAATCATTTTCAACCCCTGCAATCCATTTCAGAGCCAGGAAGGCGAATAACACTTTGTTGTTGCAGAGAAGATATTCAACGAAGGAAGTGATCCCGCTGGGATTCGAACCCAGGACCCCCACATTAAAAGTGTGATGCTCTACCGGCTGAGCTACGGAATCGGTTGTTTTTCAAGCCGTTTTTGAAAACGGGTTGCAAAAATATAATTCTGATTCAGGTAAACAAGTTTGTTGTTTATAAAACACGATGGCGTTTGAATTCTTTGTGACGGTCAAACAGGTAACGATAGGTAATGAGTGTTCGGGAACGGTAAGCGCCAAGATCCTTGCAAATAGCTACCATTCGCGGATTGAAATCACCAACCCATTGCATTTCCAGGTCATCATAGAGATTCTCACTTTGAATGACTTTGGCTCCTTCAATAATTAAATAGGCATCAACGCCTTTGCCCTGATGTTGTGGGACTACACCAAACACAATACCAATCATTTTCCTGACAACTCGTTTTCTGAAGTTCATAGCAAACCGGAACTTTTCAAGTAGTCCAAACCTACCTTTAAATTTTCGGAAAATCTTATTTATATCAGGGATGTTAACCCACATGGCTACCGGCTCTCCTTTATAATAAGCAAACCAGATGATTTTTTCATCCATAACAGGCTTCATTTTTTTAAAAAAAGAAAGCACTTGATTTTTTTCAAGCTCTTTTCCGCCACCGTGCCGTGCCCATGCCAGGTTATAAATATGACGGAAGTCTTCGGCATAAGCAGCCAGTTGGGCTTTACGCAGACAGCGGGCCGTATAATCAGGATTTGCAGCAACTTCAGCATGGCGGATATAGAATTTCTCCTGAGGCCGGTCTGCTACTTTAAGCGAAAAGCACCATTGCTCAAAATAATTTTTAAACCCAAACTCTTCAAAGAAAAAACGGTAGTAATCCGGATTGTAATTCATTTTATAGGGAACCGGGGTAAAGCCTTCCGTCAGCAAGCCCCACCAACTATCCCGTTCACCAAAGTTAACCGGACCATCCATAGCTTCCATTCCCCGTGCAGCCAGCCATTCTTTGCAGGCATCAAAAAGAGCAAAAGCTGTTGCTTTATCCTGGATGCAGTCAAAAAATCCAATACCACCGGTTGGCTGATCCTCCATGGCTGAAGTCCGCTTATTTATAAAAGCAGCTATTCGTCCGGTTACTTCCTTTTTGTTATTAACAGCCAGAAAGCGAACACACTCGCCATGTTTAAAAAATTTATTCTTTTGAGGGTCAAATACTGATTTAATATCACGCTCCAGCGGCTGACACCAGTTAGGATCTGTGCGGTAAATGTTTTCAGGAAAACGAAGAAAGTTTTCACAGTCATGATTGGTAGTTACTTCAATTATCTTCATCAAGAAACGATTGGTGATCAAACATGACGATCTCCGGTTTTCACCTGAACATCGTTTACAAATTGCCGGATCATCTGTTCGTCTGCTTTACGGCAAACCAGCAGTACCCCATCACTTTCAACAACAATGTAATCTTCCAGTCCCTGAAGTACTACAAGTTTATGGTCGGGCATTGAAATGAAACATCGGCTTGAATCGTAAAGCATAACATGCTTACCGTTAACCGCATTCTCATTTTTATCATGCGATAAATGTTCATAAAGTGAACCGTAAGTACCCAGATCACTCCAGCCAAAATCAGAGCTCATTACAAATACATTCGAAGCTTTTTCCATAACACCGAAATCAATGGAAATACTCGGGCACTGTTCATACACTTTAACAATTGCCTTCGCTTCTTCATCAGAATTGTACTGAAGGCAACAATCCATGAAAAGCTTGTTGATTTCGGGTAGATGCCTGTCTAAAGCAGCAATGATACTTTTAGCACTCCACATAAAGATTCCGGCATTCCATGCAAAATCCCCTGATTGAAGAAATGTCCTGGCAATTTCAAGGCTGGGTTTCTCAGTAAAGGTTTTCACCTTCGTAATTTTATTGACTTCCTGGTTATGATCAGTAATCATCTGGATGTAGCCATAACCCGTGTCAGGGCGGGTTGGCCTGATGCCAATGGTTAAAAGGGAATTTGATCCTGCGACAAACTCAAGACCTTTCATCACAGCCTCAGCAAATTTCTGTTCTTCTAAAATAATGTGATCACTCGGAGCAACAAGCATGACCGCATCCGGATTCCGGGCTGCAATTTTATGAGCTGCATAAGCAATGCAGGGAGCAGTATTTTTACGGTAAGGTTCTCCTAATACCTGAGTCGCTGATATATCCGGAATCTGTTCAGTTACCAGATCAACATAAGATTCATTAGTAACAATAAAAATATTTTCGTACGGGCAGATTTTAGCTAACCTTTCAAACGATTGCTGAAGCAGTGAACGACCGGTACCGAGGATATCAAGAAACTGTTTGGGTCGTGCATTACGGCTCATTGGCCAGAACCGACTTCCGATGCCACCAGCCATGATGATACAATAATGATTAGGATTCATACATTAATTACAAATTAATTAGTCCAGGGTAAACAGAACCTGGTAAAAGTAAGGGGTGCAAATCAAACAAAATCTCTGGGAAATAAAGCAGAATCCCGTTCTATAAGCTCTTAATGGGTTCAGAATTATTTTCTTAACCCTTTTTAACTAATCATTTGAAAACCGGTATAGGGAATTAATACGTTAGGAACTGCAATTGCTTTTTCAGACTGGTTATTTTCCAGCAATGCAGCTACAATTCTGGGGAGTGCCAGAGCACTTCCATTTAGTGTATGAGCAAGCTGCGTTTTATTTTTCTCATCTCTGTAGCGAAGTTTCATCCGGTTTGACTGGAAAGACTCAAAATTTGAAACTGAACTGACTTCCAGCCAGCGGTGCTGGGCTCCGCTCCACACTTCAAAATCATAAGTCAGTGCAGAAGCAAAACTCATATCGCCTCCGCATAACATGATAATTCTGAAAGGGAGATTCAGTTCATCCAGTAATGAAGCCACATAATCTTTCATTTCGTCCAAAGTCTGATATGATTTATCAGGATGCTGAATCTGCACGATTTCAACTTTATCAAACTGATGAAGCCGGTTAAGCCCGCGGACATCCTTTCCATAAGAGCCGGCTTCACGTCTGAAACACGGTGTGTAAGCAGTTAGTTTAACCGGTAATTCCTGGAATTTAATTATTGAGTTACGGTAAAGATTAGTCAATGGTACTTCTGCAGTTGGAACAAGATAGAGATTATCTATTCCGATATGGTACATCTGGCCTTCTTTATCAGGAATCTGCCCTGTTCCATAACCAGAATCTTCATTCACTACAACAGGCGGTTGCACTTCCCTGTATCCTGCAGCTGTTGCCTTATCCAGGAAAAAATTAATTAATGCCCGCTGGAGTTTTGCTCCTTTGCCTTTATAGACCGGAAATCCTGCCCCGGTTATTTTATTACCAAGCTCAAAATCAATGATGTCAAATTTCTCGGCAAGCTCCCAGTGTGGTTTTGCCTTCCTATCCAGTTCGGGCAGCCGAACTGAATTACGAAAAACTTCTGTATTGTCATCAGCAGTTTTTCCGGGCTGAACCTTTTGAGAGGGAATATTGGGAACTAACACGAGCAGATTGTGTAATTCATATTCTGCCGCAGTCAGTTGATCTGTCAGCAAATTAACTGACTCTTTCATTGCCAGGCTTTTATTTTTCAGGTCTTCTGCTTCTGCCTTTTCTCCTTTACGCATCAGTTCACCTACCTGTTTAGCAAGGGTGTTCTGGTGAGCAAGTAAGGCATCCAGTTCGGTCTGTATTTTTCTGCGTTGGTTATCACTCTCAAGAATACGGTTAAGAAGAATTGTATCAGTAAAATTTTTAATAGCCAACCGCTGAATGGCTTCTTGGGTATGTTCACGCAGGTATGAAATCTGGAGCATTGCTGTAAATTAAGGGTCGCAAAAGTAAAAAACCCATTTAGCCACAGGAATCCAGGAATTCCGGATAGATCTGTTTCCCCCGTGAACTGGTTACATGTAGTTAAGAAGCTTACAGATCAGGCCACCGCCTCTGCTTCAGCTTTACGGTATTCCTCACTGAGTTTTTTCTGGACATCAGGCGGGACCACGGCATATTCTGCAAACGATGTTTTAAATTTTGCCCTGCCTTGGGTAATGGAACGAAGCGTTGTACTGTACCCATCAAGTTCAGCCAGCGGTGTACGGGCTTTAATAACCTGATAGTTTCTTTCGGAATCCATTCCCATGATTACACTCCTTCTTGATTGCAAATCACTCATGACATCACCCATCAGTTCTTCAGGTACATGCACTTCAATATCATTAATTGGTTCAAGCAACTGGGGCTGTGCATTATGAAATGCTTCTTTAAACGACATCATACCGGCAATCTTAAATGAAATATCATTTGAGTCAACCGGATGCATCTTACCATCAAAGATATAGACCCTTACATCCCTGACCGGGCTTCCGGTAAGAGGTCCTTCCGTCATTTTTTCCATTACTCCCTTTAAAATTGACGGTAAAAAACGGGCATCAATGGCTCCTCCGACAATACAGTTATTAAACTCCAGCACACCACCCCAGGGTAGTTGCTGGGTTTCTGTACTTCGAATCGAATACTCCGTTGTTTTTTGATGTGATACCGGTTCAATTCGCATAAAAACCTCACCAAACTGGCCGGCACCTCCAGATTGTTTTTTATGCCGGTAAGAGGCTACTGCCGGTTTTAGAATAGTTTCACGATAAGAGATTCTCGGTTTGGCAAACTCAATCTGCATCTTATACAGGTTCTCCAGTTTCCATCTTGTAACTGCCAGGTGGAGTTCTCCCTGACCGTGAAGCAGCACTTGTTTCAGTTCCCGTGAATATTCCACCTCAAGTGTAGGATCTTCCGTATGAATCTCCTGTAATACTCCGCTTAATTTTTCATCATCGGCTTTATTTTTTGTTACAATCGCAACATGGTAACGGGGAGTCGGGAATTCAATTGGTGTAATAACAATTCCAGATCCTTTGGGGGCAAGGGTGTGGTTAGTGAATGTATTTTTCAGTTTTAGTGTACATCCGATATCACCGGTTTTAAGCTTGTCAACCGGTGTCCGGTTTTTCCCATCCATAATAAACAGGCTGGTAAACCTCTCGAGCGTATCTGTTGTTTCATTCCACAATTCACCTCCGGCTGCAATTTCACCAGACAAGACTTTAAAAAAAGAAAGTTTGCCCAAATGGGGTTCAATCCGCGTTTTAAATACAAATAAGACCGGAGGCCCGGAAGAAACACAAGGAATATCCTTACCTTCCTGAGTTGTTTCCGGAGGCATTTCGGAGGCTGACAGAGCAACATTATCAATAAAACCCATCATTCGGCCACTTCCCATATTTCGCTTAGCCGACAGACAGAAAATCGGGAAGATTTGTTGTTTCATCATTCCTTTTTTTAACCCCTCTCGGAGTTCATCTTCATCGAGGCTGCCTTTTTCAAAATACATTTCCATAAGCTTTTCATCATTCTCAGCTGCTTTTTCGACCAGTTCATTATGAAGTTTGGCAGCATGCTCCTTTTCATCATCGGGAATGGGCAGTTTTTCGGGTTTTCCTCCGTTCTCAGGAAAACGGTACATAACCATCTTCAATAAGTCAATAATCGAATTAAATCCGTTTCCGGTATGAACAGGATACTGCATAAGAGTTGCAGCATTACCAAACAGCCGTTTAGAATCTTCTACACACTTATTAAAATTAGCATACTCATGGTCTAACTGATTCACTGCAATTAATGCCGGCTTTTTATATCGCTCAATGTATTCCCATATAATTTCAGTTCCTGTTTCTGTTCCGTTTTGAGCATTCAGCAGAATTACGGCTGTATCACAAACCCTGATAGATGAAATCACCTCTCCGATAAAATCATCAAATCCCGGAGTATCAATAATATTTATTTTATAATCGCGCCATTCGGTGTGCATGCAGGTTGAATACACAGAATTTCCCCGTTCGTGTTCAACTTCATGATAATCCGAAACTGTATTTTTTTCTTCAACCGTTCCTCTTCGGTTAATCAGGCCTGCTTCAAACATCATTGTTTCTGCCAAAGTGGTCTTACCTGACTTTGCAGCTCCGACCAGCACAATGTTCTTGATAAATTTTTCGTCAAATGTTTTCATAAAGTTATCGTTTAAAGTGAAATAAAGAGTCAGTGATTTGATGCGCTCCTAAATTAGAAATTTTAGAACAGATAACAATGGATAATTTTCATACTCCGGAATGATCCATTGATCTGTAAGTAACGAATAATTTAGCACCCGTATTGAGTACTAATCCTGCTGTCTTGTCTTTCTTTGCCATTATGCAAATCCGGCAGGTTCTACTTATGCTTTTTTATTTATGGTCTGCTCCTTTGGCGGCTCAGCCTGCCTACCTGCTGAATTTTTACCCTTGCCGAACCTGCACTGATGACAGAACTGCTGAAATACTAAACTCCTTAAAATTTAAGAATTCTTTTTCAGACTCCGTTCAGCGACTTAAAGAGATTACAAAAACATTAAATGTCCTGTACGGTAGCGGTTATCTGACAGCTGCTGTGACCGGGTCAGAACGGATAAGCAACACCTTGAATGTTTACCTGAAAACAGGAATGAAATTCAAATGGGTCTCATTAAGCCGGGGAAATGTAGATGAAGGCATTCTCAGCCTGACCGGAATCAGAGAGAGATTTTTTGATGACCGTGACTTCCGTCCTGATGAAGTCGCTCTTATCATGAAAAAACTTCTGAGCTGGTGTGAAGATAATGGTTATCCTTTTGCAGTCTGTTCGCTCGACAATGTCAAGATTGAAGAAAACAGGATTTCAGCTTCACTTTATCTTGATATTGGCAGCAAGATTGTGATTGACAGTATTCTCATCAAAGGCAACTCTAAGCTCAGTCATACTTATTTACAAAGTTATTTATCCATTCATAAAGGAAGCCTTTATCATGAATCGGACTTATCGCGAATCAGTACCCGAATCAGGGAATTGCCGATGGTCAGCGAGTTAAGACCGTTCGAAGTTGCCTTTCATGACACAGCCGCTACTCTATACCTCTACCTGAAAAACCAGAAAGCCAGTAAGCTGGATGGCATTATCGGAGTTTTGCCTGACAATCACGAGACTGGTAAAGTCAATGTAACCGGTGATGTATCGATCCGGTTATTGAGCGCATTCGGCTATGGTGAACTCATTGATTTTAACTGGAAACTTCCAGAGAGCAAGACCCAGGATCTGAAAGCACATTTTAATTATCCGTTTTTGTTTCAAACTCCTTTCGGGATAGATCTCGGACTGAATATCTATAAAAAAGACTCAACTTACATTCAGCTGAGCCGGATTGCCGGAATTCAATACAGCTTACACGGTGGGAACTACCTCCAGGCATTTTATGAAATCAAAAAGTCAACCTTATTAAACACGACCCTTTATGAATCTGTAACCGAATTACCCCCTTTTGCCGATATCCGTTCACAGCATTACGGGATCAGCTTAAGAATGTCAAAACTGGACTACCGGCTGAATCCCCGGAGGGGTTACTCGGTTGAACTCACTACCTCAGCCGGAAGTAAAAAAATTACTCCGAATTCAAAACTAAAGCTGGTTGATTATTCTGTACTGAAGCTAAAATCCACCCTGTACCTTGCCAGTATCACCGCTGATATTTATTTTCCGGCTGGGAAAAGACTGGTAAACAATACCGGAGTAATTACTGGCTATCTCTCAGGGGAAGAATCATTTCAGAATGAATTATACCGGATTGGAGGGCTGAGAACTTTACGGGGATTTGACGAAGAATCCATACTGGCCTCTCAGTACCTTATCCTGAAAAATGAATGGCGGTACCTGCTCGAAGAAAATTCATACCTGTTGTTATTTGTGAATGCTGCCTGGTACGAACGAAAGCAACATAATTATTATGTAAGGGATACTCCTTTTGGGTTTGGAGCTGGAATTACTTTTGAAACCAAGCTTGGAATATTTTCACTCAATTATGCACTGGGTAAAGAATTTGAGAATCCGGTACGGTTCAGGGCTGCTAAGGTACATTTTGGTCTGATTAATTATTTCTGATCCGGACATTGAGTCACAGATGAATGAAACAGATTATGTTTGCAGTTGCCAGATTGAATCTGTATGTCATCAAAAAACGGATTATCTTTTGATAATCTAAAAGTTGCCTTCGCTTCCAAATCAGATAAAGAACTGCGGAACGATTATTTTCTGTTTACTGCCTTAGGCCAACGCTGGCTAGTCGGTCTTGCACCGGCAGTTTCAAATGCAGTAACCAAGTTTAAGCTTCCTGTAAAACGCATCATACGGGCTACCGTATTTAAGCATTTTTGTGGTGGTGAGTATATTGAAGATTGTAATCAAACCATTGCTCATTTATACCAATACAATATTGGAAGCATTCTGGATTATGCCGTTGAAGGCAAGGGTAGAGAAGAAGATTTTGATAAAACAACCCGTGAAATAATAGCCACCATAAAACGTGCAAAAGGCGATCCTGCCATTCCGTTTTGTGTATTTAAGCCAACCGGTTTATCACGGATGGATTTAATGGAGCAAGTCAGTAAGAAAGCTGAGCTTACTGCTGAAGAGATAGCAGAGTATGGCCGGGTTAAGCAGCGGGTAAAAGAAATTTGCTCAGCAGCTTCAGCTGAAGGAGTCCGGCTTTTTATTGATGCTGAAGACAGTTGGATTCAACCGGCAATTGATTCCATGATTGAAGAGATGATGCAGTTATACAATCGCGAAAAAGCAGTTATTTACAATACGGTACAGCTTTACCGCTGGGACCGGCTCGATTACATGCATACCTTATTAAAAAAAGCAGAAGAGCATAACTTTTATATCGGGTTGAAACTGGTAAGAGGTGCATACATGGAAAAAGAAAGAGACCGTGCTGCTCAACTGAATTATCCCTCACCGATTCATAAGGATAAAGCCGGCAGCGACAATGACTTTAACAAGGCTCTGCGTTTTTGTGTTGACTATATTGACCGAATTAGTTTTTGTGCCGGAACTCATAATGAAAACAGTTCAATGTTATTAGTCAGCCTGATGGGTGAAAAAGGAATCAAAAAAGATGATACCCGTATCTGGTTTTCCCAATTACTTGGCATGAGCGATCACATCAGCTTTAATCTTGCACATGCCGGATACAATGTCTGTAAATATGTCCCTTACGGACCGGTAGCTGCAGTACTTCCTTACCTTACCCGCAGAGCACAAGAAAACACATCAATAGCAGGCCAGATGAGCCGCGAACTTTCACTGATAGTTGCAGAGAGAAAAAGACGTAAGCAAAAAGGTTAAATATCCTTTTTATTAAATATCCTGAGCGATAGCAGGAAAGGCCATACAACCCATACAAGTGAAACCAGGCCGGCAACCAGCATTCCTTTCAGGCTACCTAACAATTCACTGTAGACTGCACCTGTCATTCCCATCAGTGCTGCAACATCCATTTTCAGCAGTACCATGAGTCTGGCCAGATCAACCGGGTTCAGGAAAGTAATTCCAAGCAGAAAATTTTCGACCGGATAATCAGCAAACAAAAACAGCAGCAGAAGCAACAAAGCATCGTAAATCACAGCAAAGAAAAACCAGGTCAGGATGGCAATCCCGGTGCCTTTTGCCTTATCCCGTGTAAGAGATGCTGCCAGGTAAGCCAGTGAAACAAAGACCAGGGTAATCATCAAACCAGAAGCAATCATGGTAACTGCAGTTGCTGACCCGTCAAAAATCATAAGCGGGATGCCGGCACCCACTAAATATGCCAGGCATAAAGCCAATGCTGCCCCAATATAACTACCAGTGAAAATTGTAGCCCGTTTCACCGGTTGTGCTAACATCAGTTCTATAAACTCATAGCTGTTATAAAAATGAATTGTAGAGAAAATAATACTGACCAGCGGCAACACAACCAGAATGATATTTACCAGGCTGATGAGGCTTTTCGATGTACTGTCATCCAACAGGAAAATTCCCCATGAAGTAAGTAAAAGAAATAGGGTATATCCGATAACAGTCCGGCTGCGAATAATGTCCAGCAACACATATTTAATAATTTTAAGCATTGTTTTCTTCGTTCATAATTGAAGCAATTGCATGAGAGAGTTTCTCAGTTTTCGTACGGTCATGCAATTGTTCAAGAGTTGAATCAATGATTTTATTTCCTTCATTCAGATAAATCACATGAGTAATCATTTCATCCAGGTCACTCAGTATATGAGATGTGATAATCACCAATTTACCTTTTTGTCTTATTCCATTGATTTTTTCTTTGAGGATTTCAGTACTTAACGGATCAAGTCCTGCCGTTGGTTCATCCAGAATAATAACCGCAGGCTGAAACATAAATGCCAGGCAGGCATTCACCTTCTGCCTCATTCCTCCGGAGAGGGAATGCATTGGCTTATTTTCAAATTTTTTGATTTTGAATTCTTCAAATAACTCCATATCGTACTGGTGCTGAGATTGCCTGATATCTTTCACCATATTGATAATCTGGACTGGGGTCATATTCTCCGGATAGCGGCTGATCTGAGCCATATAACCAATTAGCTGGCGGTATTGCCATTGACCAAGGATTGATTGTCCGTTGAGTTGAATATCTCCTGAATCAGGCCTGACAAGACCCAGTACGGATTTCAGCAATGTTGTTTTTCCTGAACCGTTCGGACCTATTAAAGCATAAGCTGCTGAAGGCCGCATCAGCACAGAGATCCCTTTGAGCACCTGCAGTCTTCCAAATTTCTTCTTCACCTCTTCAATTTGTATCATAACCGCACCGGCTTCATTAAGGGTTTTTCATCATATAAATTTACTGGAGTAATAACGGGCATTATTTTTTCTATTCGTTCAAAAATGCTGACAACAAAACTTCTGTAAAGAATTAAAGCAAAGGGAATCCGCTCCATCAGCATTGCGTAAATGCTGACTGGCCGATACGGGATATCTCCAATATCATCATGGTTAAGGTCATACCCTTCATATTTATCCCAAAAGTTTTGAACAAAGTGATTATGGTCTTCAGAGCCATTGGTAGAGACATCAAATGAGTTTCCCGAAAAATTATTATTACTGATTTTGCTTCCTTCACAGTTAGCATATATCCGCATCGCCCATCCGTTACGAATGAAATTATTTTGTTCAATGGTGAGCCTGTTGCTTCCTTCCATGTAGATAGCAACACTGTTTTTTTCAAACCTATTCTGATTAATTCTACTGTCAGAAATATCCTTCAGCAGTAACCCGTAAGAAGCCTGACCACGATTCAAATCAAAAACATTACGTGTCATGTGAACATGATTGGAATACATAACAGCCACACCTGCACCGTTGTTTGTAAACCGGTTACCGGTATATTGATTCCGGTGTGAAAACATAAAATGCAATCCGTACCGGATATTATGAGCACTGATGTTATTTTCAATTCTTGAGTTGGTAACAAATTCAAAATAAATTCCGTCACGCTGGCCTTGAATCTTGTTTTCTGAAATAATAGCATGTTGTGATTTCCATAAATGAATTCCATTACCTGAAGTTTGTTCAAAAACAGCCTTGCCACTGATGAAATTCTGACGAATGATACAACTGTCTGATTTCAGCAGAAAAATACAGAAGTAGTTATCTTCAAAGGTATTCTGTGAAATTGTTACATGATTAACATGATAAACTTTAATCGCTGCATAATCTTCCAGATTTGATTTCCCGCAACGAATAAAATGAATGCCTGAAATTGTTGTTCCGGATGCCCATATACTCATAATCTGTCCTTTGTATTGGCCGTCAAGAACAGGATTGCCAACACCCCGGATATGAAGTGAATGTTTGATATCAATTGTTGTGTTTTCACGGTAGGTTCCGCTCTGAATTTCAATTGTATCACCGGCACTGCTTTTAGCAATTGCCTGAGTAACAGCATTCGTAGCCGGAAATACTTGCCAGATGGTTGCTCCGGCACAAACAGGAAACATCAGTATAAATAAACAAAAGAACCTCATTGACACTTCAGCTCCATTCCAGGGAACAAATCTTCAAATTTTAAAATATTATCTCCGGGTGAAGTTGTAAAATCATTTTTGGCTCTGACCGATGCCAGGTGGCTGCTCATCGGGCTGCGGATACTTTCACTTTTAATGATAACCGATTCATCAGCTCTGATAAAACCTGATCCGTTGAAATCAATCAAGTAGATGCACTTAATGCTTTCGCTTGAAAGGGTAGCAGCATCAATAAATCCAGACAGGCAGATAATATCATCAAAAATATATGACTTTCCGTGCTTATTAATTATCTGAGCTCCAAAACGATGATCCATTAATGTCATTTTACAAAACTCGCATGCATTCTTTCCCCAGTCTATTTCCTTTGGACCTGAAGAGCAGGATGTCAAAAAAAGTAATCCAATGAATCCGATTAGACTCAACCTTTTTACCATTCACCCTTTCTTATTAAATGTGCAGATGCCAAAATAGCTAGTCCGGCACTCAGAAAAAACAACCAACCGGCAATATCAGGAATTGAAAAAGCACCAAAATTCAGTAATTGTTTATATCCAAGCAAGGGTGGCTGGTAGGTCATTCCGGGAACATTAATCGGGGCTGCCGGATCAAGGTTATGACCATAGGCATATTCCCATCTCCAAAAATCAGCAATTGCAATTATTCCAAAAATCATAAAACTTATGGTATAAGCATGAGTCCATTTGGATGCTTTCAGGAAAGCTGCTAATAGTCCGAATATACTTAATGCGATAACTGCATAAGGAAGAACCATAAACTCAGGAAAATCCTTTTCATGGATTGCCCCCATGCCGATGTAATGATTCAAACCATTGATGATTTCAATATCACCACTCAGTTTGTAGAGCCAGATTTTCATCACCAGCCCTTCGGGATATTGCGGAGCTGTAAGCTCAATTTTCCACAGCGGGAATAATAAAGTAAGCGGAAGGATGATTGCTGAAAGAATCAGCAGTGGCTTTGTTATCTTTTTTGAGTTTTTCATATTCTAAGCTTTAGAAAAAAATGGGCAGAACTTTTGCTCCGCCCATCTCAAATCAAGTATTGCTGTATTACAAGATTACTTAGTTAGTCGAAGCTTCTTTGTTATCCAAAGTAGCCGATAATGGTACATTGCTTCCGGCAGGTGAGATTCTAATATATCCCTGCATTTCCTGATGAAGTGCCGAACAGAAGTCAGTACAATAAAAAGGAACTACACCGGCATTCTCAGGTTTCCATTTTAAGGTCTGGGTTTCACCAGGCATAATTAGCAATTCAGCAGTGTTAGCTCCCTTAATTGCAAAACCATGCGGGATATCCCAATCCTGTTCAAGATTAGTCACATGAAAATAAACCTCGTCTCCGAGTTTAACACCTTCAATGTTATCAGGAGCAAAGTGGGAACGGATACAAGTCATATAAACATGAATTTTATTCCCTTCCCGGACAACCCGAGCATCCTTCTCACCCCTGGTTACATATGGGTGGTTATTCTCTTCAATCTTGTATATTTTTAATGAATTCTTGGCAACCAAATCAGCTGGAATAGCTTCAGCATAATGTGGTTCACCGGTTGTTGGAAAATCAAGAAGCAATTGCATCTTTTCACCGTCAATTGAATACAGCTGGGCTGACTGTGTTAATTCCGGTCCGGTTGGCAAATAACGGTCTTTGGTAATTTTATTATAAGCAATTACATATTTACCCCATGGTTTTTTACTGGCTCCGCCCGGAACACACAGGTGACCTATTGAATAATAAGTGGGAACACGGTCAATCACCTGTAAATCGCTGACTCTCCATTTAACAATTTCGGAGGATACGAAAAAGGAAGTGTATGCATTCCCCTTATCATCAAACTCAGTATGTAATGGTCCAAGCCCGGGCTTTTCAACTACTCCGTGTAATGCTGATTCATATTTTATTACGGATAAACCATCATATTCAGCTTCAAAATCTTTTTTAGCTATTGCCTCTTGTATTTTCTTAAATGAGAAAACCGGAAGCAAGGCAGCAAGTTTACCGCTGCCAACAATATATTCACCGGTTGGATCAACATCACATCCGTGTGGTGACTTCGGACAAGGAATGAGATAAACTACCTCTTTCAGATCTTTTTGCTCAATAACCAGGACTTCTTCTTTGATAGTGGAGGTTGCTGTGTGAGTAAGCTCATCATAAACATTATGAGCATAGCGAACTTTCTTCTTCACTCCCTTACCGGCTTTAGCCATTTCTTCAGCCTTCTTCCAGTTTACTGCAAAAATGAAATCTTTATCTTTCTGAGAAGCATTGACTTCAAGCAATGTGTAGGCTTTTTCCGTATTGTAGCAAGAGAAAAACATCCAGTCATGAGAAGGCCCTTTCCCGCCATGAGCCAGATCAAAGTTTACACCCGGTAACTCAAGTTGAAAAGCAATATCCAAAGCTCCGCTTTTGGGATCTACACTGATAAAACTAAGATGTCCTTTAAAATTATCCTTATAGGTATTGATTGGGACATCAGTATTACCACCAACCGGAACACTAAAACGGGTACCAGCTACAACGTACTCAGTGTTTTCAGTTAGAAAAGGTGAAGAGTGATTACCTGCACTGTTCGGAAGTTCAATGATCTCAGCTGTCCGGAATGTTTTTAAATCAATTCTTGCAACTCGCGGAGTATTGTTCCCGTTTCCGAAAACCCATCTTCCATCCTGAATTCCATCGGTCATTGAAATGGTCGGGTGATGCAGGTCATCCCAGGGCACAAAACCATGAGATGTGTTCAGCATGGGTTTGGTTTCTTCCGAATATCCATAACCTGAAGTTGGATCAACAGTGAATACCGGAATAATCCGGAACAACCGACCAGAAGGTAGCCCATAGACACTCATTTGACCGTTAAATCCCCCGGAAACAAAATTGTAAAACTCATCATGCTGGCCTGGAGCTACATAAACTTTTGAAGCAGCATCTCCAGACTGTGATGTCATGGTTGTTTTGGGTCGGCAGCCATTAATATAAAAGGTCATTGCAGTCGTGCCAAGGATGATTGCTGCAACTCCACCAATCGTTTTTTTGTTCATATAGTTTTTTATATTTTTTTTATTTCACACCATCATTTTTACGCATAAATTCAAGCACCGCAAAGGCATCATCGTCCGTAAGTTGCTGATTGGGCATTCTGACCAGACATTCTTCAAGCTGGGCCATGGCAACCGGATCGTTGCTCAGCATTTCATCTACATTGGTTATAAAATTCAGAATCCATTCAGGTTTTCTTCTTTCTGTAACTCCCAGCCAGCCCGGACCAACCAGTTTTACATCAGTTAACTTATGACAAGGCTGACATTTAACTTCATAAATTTTTTCACCGGCAGTTGCTTTGGCCTGATCTAAAGTAGGAGGAAGTTCAACATCTTTAAATTTCCCGATACCTTTAGTTACATCATCTGTTTTTTTTAACTTGCTGTTTGCTGAAACCCGATTCCCTTCATTGGCGCTATTTTCACCTTGACCTCCGCAGGCACTTATAACCGCCAGCAGAGTAATAAATGTCAGTACTTTTTTCATAATGCGGTTTTTTATCGCGGCAAAACTCGGAATTTTATTTTTTAGTTACCGCTTCTATTTTGGTAATATCACTTTATCAATTACATGAATCAACCCATTGGCAGCCGAAATGGAAGTTAAAATTTCAGCATCCTCAATTCTGACCTTATCGTCTTTTACCGAAAACGTAACATTGGTACCATCTACCATTCCCAGGCTTTGCCCGTCACGCAAGTCTTCTGCCTTATACACACCAACAGCAACATGGTGTTCCAGGATCGTGCTTAACTTACTCTTGTTTTCGGGTTTTAGTAAATCATCTACCGTTCCGGCAGGCAAGGCATCGAAAGCTGCATTAACCGGTGCAAAAACGGTAAAGGGACCGGCATTGCTCAAGGCATCTACCAGCCCGGCTGCTTTTACTCCGGCAACCAGAGTTGAATGATCCGGTGATCCGGCTGCAATCTGAACCACATTTCGCTGGGATTCATTATCTACCACCGCTGATTGTCCCGGCCCGGGAGTTGCTTCAGAAGATTGTGAATTCCGCTCTTCAGCAGGCTGACTGCATGACCCCATTATAAAAGAGGTTAGAAGTAGTAACATAAAATATTTTATTCCTTTCATAATATTGTTTTTTAGCGATGCAAATCTGCTATAGACCATTAAAACAGTTGATGACAGGTGAAACATTAACAAGTGATAAAAGTCATGTAGGCAGAAAACGAATTACAGGAATATCTCAGCCAACTGCTTTGCATTACACCTGCTTAACTTATTTTTAACCCCGAAAATGAAATATATTTTTTCAATCGGGCACTACTGGATTTTCCTGACAAGGCTGGTTCAGAAACCTGAACGCTTTAATGTTTACTTACGTCAGATTTTTATTGAGATGGAAGCCATGGGATTTGGTTCACTGGGAATTGTAGCGGTAAACTCCATATTTATGGGAGCTGTTATTACCATTCAAAGTGCCTATAATATCGTGAATCCTCTGGTTCCTTTATCTGCTATTGGTGTTGTAGCACGCGACAGCATGATTCTTGAATTTTCACCCACCGTCATCATGATGGTTTTGGCCGGCAAGATTGGTTCCAGCATTGCATCAGAGATCGGAACCATGCGGGTTACTGAACAGATTGATGCCATTGAAATTATGGGAATCAATTCTTCGGGTTTTCTGGTACTTCCAAAAATTATTGCTTCTACTTTTATACTTCCGTTTGTGGTGTTAATCAGCATGTTTGTTGGTATCATGGGTGGCTGGCTTGCAGGGGATCTGACCGGAGCTTGTCCGGCACCGGATTACCTTAAAGGACTTCAGGATTCATTTGTCCCGTTTAATGTAACTTTTGCATTGATTAAGACAGTCATTTTTGCTTTTATCATTACGAGTGTGTCATCTTATCAGGGATATTTTACCCGAGGTGGTGCACTTGAAGTAGGACAAGCCAGTACCCGTGCAGTAGTTTACAGTAATATTCTGATTTTACTTTTTGATTACATCTGCACACAATTGCTATTGGTATGATTGAAGTTCATAATCTCACCAAACGATTTGCCAGTCATACCGTTCTGGAAAATGTGACCTGCAGTTTTGTTCCGGGTAAGGTGAACCTGATCATCGGAGCCAGCGGGTCAGGAAAAACTGTATTGATGAAGTGCATTGTTGGTTTACATGAGCCGGATGAAGGCAGAATCATTTATGACGGAACCGATTTCACCGGGCTATCGCATAAGGACCGCAAACCCATTCAGCAGAAAATCGGAATGTTGTTTCAGAGTGGTGCCTTATTTGACTCTATGAGTGTAAAACAGAATGTGATGTTCCCCCTTAATATGTTTTCCAATATGACATACAAGGAAAGAGTTGACCGGATTGAGTTTTGCCTGAACCGTGTAAACCTTTCAAATGTTGGTCACTTATATCCGGCTGCGCTGAGCGGAGGCATGAAAAAGCGGGTAGCAATTGCCCGGGCCATTGCCAACCAGCCTAAATACCTTTTTGTGGATGAACCCAACAGCGGCCTTGATCCGCAGACATCACTTGTAATTGACCATCTGATTAAAGAAATCACTGAAGAATTTAATATTGTTACCATTGTAAATACACACGATATGAACACAGTGGTTGAGTCGGGAGCTAATATTCTTTTTATACATAAAGGAAAGAAGTGGTTTCATGGAACTGCTGCTGAACTGATCAGAAGTGACAATAAGGAGTTAAATGATTTTGTTTTTGCCAGCAAAATGATGCGTTCGTACCGGGAAAAGGCGAATCAATAACCGAACGCTGAACAAATGAAAGATAAAGTTGTAATCATTACCGGAGGTAGCAGCGGAATTGGCAAAGCTTGTGCATTGGAGTTTGCACGAAAAGGATCAAAAGTGATTATCAACGGAAGAAATGAAACAACATTAAAACAAGCTGCTTATGAAATCAGCCAACTCCAGGCGGATGTTCTTGCTGTTAAAGCCGATATTCGATCAGAATCAGACTGTAAAAGGCTCATTGATGAAGGAATAAAAAAGTTTGGCAGAATTGATGTCCTGATTAACAATGCCGGAATCAGTATGCGTGCTGCTTTTGATGAAACTAGCCCCGAAGTTCTTAAGCAATTGATGGCTACCAATTTCTGGGGAGCTGTTTATTGTACCTATTATGCCATTCCATATCTGCTTGCTTCAAAAGGAAGTGTTGTCGGTATTTCATCCATTGCAGGAAAAGCAGGACTACCGGGACGAACCGGTTATTCAGCCTCAAAGTTTGCATTGGAAGGATTCCTTGAGTCTCTGCGAACCGAAAACCTGAACCGGGGACTGCATGTCCTGGTTGCAAGTCCGGGTTTTACAGCAAGCAACATCCGAAATAACTCTCTTTCAAAATCAGGAAGTCCTCAGGGAGAATCCCCCCGAAATGAACAGAAAATGATGAGTGCTGAAGAGGTAGCTACTGCACTCTACCGGGCAGTTGTTAATAGAAAACGCGATCTGATTCTGACAACTGAAGGGAAACTGGCTGTTTGCTTAAAAAAGTTTTTCCCGGCCTGGCTTGATAAAATTCTGTTTAGAAAAATGAGCAGGGAACCTGGGTCTCCTTTTTAAGAACTGATTTTATGTTGCCTTCTGAGATTTTTCAATCCTGATACCTGCATCCATAATCCCCGGCAACGGATTAACGCGCATTGCCTGGGTAAGCTGAAAGCGGTATGTTCCGCTCATCGGAAACACGATTTTCTTTCTAAACAGGATTTTATTATCCCAAATATCACCCAGGCCATCACCCAGCCACCGCCCGTCTGGTGATGCCAGAATGCATTCAAGGGTATCACGGCTATGCTTCCCGTCAGGCAACCAGGAATCAATAAACAGGTACAGATTTGAGAATCCGTAATACCCGGCATTGCGTACATTGATATAAATATCATGGGTAGTTATCGTATCTGTAATGTCAACCTTAAAGGTCAAGGGTGAGTTTATCTTCCAGCTATTATCAGCAATTTTTTCATTTTTCTCATATACCCGTGACGGATCACACGAGATAATCAGCATGAGTCCGCCAACGACCAATAAAAATGATAACGTGATGATGTTGAACCGCATTACGGGTGTTGTTTTGATTTATTATCCGGTTTCCTTTTCTTCTTTCTTTTCTTCTTCTTTTTATCCATTCTTGTCAGGCTGTCCTGTCCGACCACATCAGAATAGTCGGGTTCATCCCGATCAGTTTCCAGATTTTCTTCACCCAGGCTAAGAGGCTTCTCATTCTTTTTATTAATTTCCTGAATTTCTTTCACTTTGGATGCAGGAAGCGGTATCCAGGAATCGGCCATTCCGGCTCGGTTGGTTTCAGGATCCAGGTAGGCATACCACATCAGCTTTTTAAAAATATCGGTTTTTTGATGCACTGCTTTCCCTTTCTGGGTAATTAACGGAATGGGCTCAGGAATATCCTTTAAAGCATCCATATATGTATCAAGCTCATAGTTCAGACAACATTTCAACTTACCACACATTCCTGCCAGTTTAACCGGGTTAATTGAAAGATTCTGATAGCGTGCAGCACTGGTTGTTACATTCTTAAAATCAGTCAACCAGGTTGAACAGCACAATTCTCTTCCGCAAGGGCCAATTCCACCTAACCTGCCAGCCTCCTGCCGATAGCCTATCTGTTTCATCTGAACTTTAACTTTAAACCGTTCGGTTAGGACCTTGATTAGTTCGCGGTAATCCACACGGTCATCAGCAGTATAGTAAAAAATCGCTTTTTTACCATCTCCCTGGTATTCTACATCACTGAGTTTCATTTTCAGACCCAGCGATGAAGTTATTTCCCTTGATTCCAGCATGGTTTTGTTTTCAAGTGACTTAACTGATTCCCACTTCTCAATATCGTTATTACCTGCCAGCCTGTACACAGCTTTAATCTCAGGATTGTCTTCCTTAATATTGTTTCTTTTTAATCGTAACCTGACCAGTTCGCCAGTCATAGTAACTGTACCGATATCATGACCGGGACTGCTCTCGACAGCAACAACATCTCCTTCTTTAAGTGGCAGATTTTCTTTGTTTCTGAAGAATTCCTTCCGTGTTCCTTTAAACTGAACTTCAATAATACGGAAGGGTTCGCGACCAGGTGGTAATTCCATTTCTCCCAGCCAGTTATATACATTAAGTTTATTGCACCCTGATGAGCCAAACGAACTACATTTCATAGCTAAAATAAATAAAAATCAGGCTTTTAAATTTAACAGCCTGTTAATTTTGAGCGACAAATTTAAAAATAATATACGCGGGTTTGCATTCCGTTCAATGTGATGGTAGGCTTCACTTAACAGTTTTTCAAATTCCAGGTAATTGGATTGATTTATAAATGGAGCAAATTTTGAGAAGTTAGACACCAGTGTATCATTATAGATAACAAGTGAAGAGCCGGCATAGTTTTTCAGCAGACACTGCCTGATAAACTCAAGCCCGGTAAGCAAAAAACTTTTTTGCTGCTCACGACCCGCAACAGCCATCGTATCTATCCAATCCACAAGTTTTGAAAACGAATCCTTACCAGCTTTAGCTGAAGCCCACAGCGAAAAACATAACCGCATCCATCCCAAAAAATCATTTTCTGCCGGTGCCAGGGTTTCTTTCTTACCTGCCAACGCTAATGCTTCACTTAAATTACCTCCTGAGAGTAAGGCAATCCGGCTAAGGGTAAGTTGATCCATTTCAAACCGGCTTCGCAGAGTTGCTTCTATGTCTTCAACTGTTAACGGAGGTATCCGTATCATTTGTACCCTTGAAAGAATGGTGCTCAGTATTGAATCAGGCTGGGCTGAAATCAGAATAAAGATATTTTTTCCTTCAGGCTCTTCCAGCGATTTTAACAACCGGTTGGCTGCTTCGGTTCTGAGTTTTTCTGCCATCCAGATTATCACAAAACGAAATTTACCTTCGGCTGGTTTTAAAGCAATAGCTTTTACCAGTTCAGCACTTTCATCGGCTGAAATAAAGCCTTGCTTATTTTCAAATCCAAGAAACTCATACCAGTCGTTTAATGTCAGATAAGGATTCTCAAGAACAGCATTCCTCCATTCTGTTACAAATTCACTGGTTATTGGCTTTTTATTTTTTAATGCCGCCAGAGGTACAGAAAATCTTAAATCAGGGAATACCAGTTTTGCAATGTTCTTGCAGTTGCGGCATTCGCCACAGCTATCCTCCAAAGAAGGATTTTCACAAGACAAATGTGAAATATAGGCTAATGCCAGCGGCAGTTGTCCGCTGCCTTCAGGACCCGCCAAAAGCTGGGCATGAGGAACTCTTTTCTCATTGACTGATTTACGAAGCCTGGATTTTACCGTTTCCTGGCCTGGAATGTCAATATACCGCATCAGGCAAAAGTAAGCTGTAATGAATAAGCCTGGTTTTAAACTGTTAAATTCATACAGGCTAACCGGGTCAATTATCTTTGCCCGCTATAGAAAGAATATATGATATCCATAAACCATTTCAATTTTAAAAATATTCGTGCACTAGTGCGGGTTGATTTTAATGTACCCCTTGATAAGAAATCACTGGCTGTAACGGATAACAGCCGGATTCGGGCAGCTCTACCAACTATAAATCAGATATTGAGCGGAGGTGGCTCGGTTGTCTTAATGAGCCATCTTGGGAGGCCCCTGAAGAAGTTGAAAGAAGATGGGAGCATTGATCAAGCAGCTTATTCATTAAAAAATGTGATCCGTGAAGTTTCACAATTGCTGAACCGCCCGGTCAGATTTGCAGATGGCTGTATCAGCGAAGATGCATTTCGTCAATCATCAGCGTTAAAAGCCGGTGAGTTATTACTTCTTGAAAACCTTCGCTTTCAAAAAGAAGAAGAAAAAGGGGATCCCTTGTTTGCAGAAAAACTTTCAAAACACGGTCAGGTATATGTGAACGATGCCTTTGGAACGGCTCATCGTGCACATGCAAGTACATCCATTATAGCACGCTGCTTTCCGAAGGAGAAGCGCATGTTCGGCTACCTGATGGCAGCTGAAATTGAAAACGCAGACCGGGTTATGAAAAATTCAGTTCAGCCATTCACAGCTATCATGGGAGGTGCTAAGGTTTCCGATAAAATTCTGATCATTGAACAACTGATGAAAAAAGTCAATAATCTGATCATTGGCGGTGGAATGGCTTACACATTCTTCAGAGCAATGGGAGGGGCAACCGGTACTTCTTTGTGTGAAGAAGATAAGCTTGATCTGGCACTCGAAATTCTGAATAGAGCAAAACAGGCAGGAGTCAACATATATCTTCCATCTGATTCTGTGATTGGAGACCATTTTGATGCTGCAGCTCAGACTAAATTATCCGCCAGTAATTCCATTGAACCGGGCTGGATGGGGCTTGATATCGGCCCCGCTGCATCGGTAACATTCAGCAAAGTTATCAGCGATTCAAAAACCATTTTATGGAATGGTCCAATGGGCGTCTTTGAAATGAAAGCCTTTGAAAAAGGAACCAAAGCAGTAGCAGAAGCAGTAGCAGAAGCAACTTCAAAAGGAGCTTTCTCGTTAATTGGGGGTGGCGATTCAGCAGCAGCAGTAAAAAAATTTAACTTAGCTGAAAAGATGAGCTATGTTTCGACCGGTGGCGGAGCATTGCTCGAATATTTTGAAGGGAAAGAACTTCCCGGTATAAAAATGATGCTGGAAAGTTGATGGCTGCAAAAGCAAAAGATTCTTCAAGAGAGATGTCGTTTCTCGATCATCTTGAAGCCCTGAGGTGGCACCTGGTTCGTTCAGCCATCGTCATTGTCATCATGCTGGTTGTTGCTTTTGCAAACAAATCATTTTTGTTTGATACGGTTGTTTTTGGCCCGTTGCACAAGGATTTTATTAGTTACCGTTTCTTTTGTAAGCTGGCTGAAAAATTTTCTCTTGATTTGTGTATCTCAGATTTTGGGTTTACACTGATCTCAACAGAACTTGCTGCTCAGTTTACAACTCATATCTGGGTCGCCTTTATTGCATCATTGATTGTCGGGTTCCCCTACTTAACCTGGGAATTGTGGAGATTTGTTAAACCTGCACTGACTTCAAAAGAATTGAGTTATACCCGTGGAATTACCTTTTTTGTATCCATTTTATTTGCTTCGGGAGTCTTGTTTGGCTATTACTTGCTGGCTCCCTTGTCAATTAATTTCTTAGGAACCTATCAGGTTAGTGAGTCGGTTAAAAATACAATTACCATCAGCAGTTACATATCCATTTTAACCACTCTGACTTTAGCTTCAGGTCTGGTTTTCCAGTTACCGGTTGTTGTATTTTTCCTTTCAAAAATCGGAATCATTACTCCTACGTTTATGAGATCTTACAGGCGGCATGCAATGATTGTTATTCTCGTTATAGCTGCTCTTATTACTCCTTCACCCGATGTCAGCAGTCAATTGCTTGTAGCCTCTCCTCTATTTCTGTTGTATGAATTCAGTATTTTTATTTCGGCTTATGTAACAAAAAAGAAAGCAGTATGAATCTTGAACAAGTAAGAACCGGACTTAGCAAATATGTTCCCTTGGCAGCTCTTGCTGAATGTGTTGAATGGATCCGGTATTACCGTTTTGACCTTCGTATTACAAAAAGCCGGAGCAGTAAGTTCGGAGATTACCGTCCTCCTAAAAACGGGAAAGGACATATTATCACCATTAATCATGACCTGAATCCCTATGCCTTTCTGATTACTTATGCGCATGAAGTAGCTCATCTGGCTGCCTTCCAAAAATCCAAAACGTTAAAAGATCCGCATGGCAGCCTGTGGAAAGCTGAATTTAGAAAAGTTATTTCACCTTTATTAAACACCCGGATTTTCCCATCAGAACTCCTTCCTCATGTCATTAATTATATCCGGAATCCGGCAGCTACCAGTTGCACCGATATCAATATGTTAAGAGCATTGAAAAGATATGACAATGATGGTGAGAACTGGCTTTATCTTGAAGAGATTGAAACAGAAAGTCTCTTTAAAATCCGGACAGGCCGTGAGTTTATCAAAAAGCAACTGGTCCGAAAAAATTTTTTATGTGTTGACCCCAAAACTAAACATAAATACACCCTCAACCCCTTGATGGAAGTTCAGGTTATCAAAAAAACTTATTGAGAACCTGAACATAAACAGCAACTACAATTGATATCAGTTCACCCGATTGCAGAACTCCCTTTTTGCAAGCCGCAATTTAGGGACAGATAAATTCAAAACCAAGGAATCCAAAACCTTCATAACTAAAGGTCATTAACTGCTCATAAAATTTTTTCTCGGCCTGATTCAGCTGCTTTCCTGAATAAATACTTTTTATGTAATCACACAGAAATATAGCACGCAAAGTCATAAGATCAGAAATGGCATGTAAATCTGCTGCAGGTAATTGATTCTCTTGCAAATAGCCTTCCCAGAAATGATTCATAAAGAACCGAATGTATGCAGCATGTCTTCCTTCGGGTCTGACATCAAAATAAAGTACTGCATAAAAAAGAGTCAATGCAATATCCGACACAAACCATGAATAAGCACAATCAGCAGTATCAAACAGGCAGATTCTGCCTTTATGTATAAACATATTCCCGCGGTTGATGTCATTATGGATCAGACCATAGTCATTTTTTGTTTTTGGGAGTTGTTCAAGCTTACCAACAAGCCGAAGCATTTCTGAAATAAATTCCGCGCTGTGATTGTCAGCATGTACTAATACCTTTTTTACTTCAATCTCTAATAAATCTTGCCTGGGGATCACTCCCTTGCCCGGTACATATTGTTTGGTCAGCCGGTGAAGCCGGCCTGTAACCCGTCCAATTTCTTTAAAAACCGGTTTGTCCCAATGAAACTGATCAAGCTTATGACCCGGAGCTTTACTGAATTTAACAACTGTAAAATAAGTATCGCCTGATTCTACAACTTCAATTAAATTATGATTCAACGATTCAACCGGAGTTGAAACATCCGCTCCGTGCTGATGCAGATAAGACAGCCAGTCAATTTCTGATAAAAGCACCTCTTTCGTTTGTTCAGAACTATGAGTGATTCGTAAAATAAAACTTTTGAATCCCTGCCTGAATGAGTAAATGATATTTACGTTCTTTCGAAGCAGCTTTAAATTATGCAGATCTGTTCCATACCGTTTTGTGATTTCTGATAAAACAGCCGGTGTGTAATACCTGTCAATTAACTGGCTCATTTTTTCTTAGCACTGAACTATATCTGAATTCATCATATACTTTCTGCAATTGAGCGGAGCAATGCTGAATGTCGTAAACATCCAGAATATGTTCACGTGCAGCTTTTGCAAATTGCTGGTATTTTTCATTATCCATTTCATAAAATATCCGAATTGAACGGGCCAGGTCATTCACATCCATTTCAGGAGAAAGAAGACCTGTTACTCCATGAATTACCTCATCGGGAATATCACAATGAGTCGTAGAAATAACCGGCATTCCTGTACCTTGTGCATCGAGCAATACAACCGGAGCACCTCCCTCACAATCCAGCCTTTTCGAATAGCAACTGGGATGAATAAAAACATGGTAGTCCTTAAAAAACGGATAAAGCTCATTGAAACCCACAAAATTCAGAAAGTTTACTTTATCAGAAATCCCGGCATGACGAACGATCGACTTCAGCTTACTTTTTATATGTTCCAGGTCATTTCCAGCAAAGGTCAGGCTCATATCAGGGCAGTACGCCAGGGCTTTAATAAAAGCTTGTAAGGAATAGATATGGCCTTTTTTTTCACTGTAGTTAGCCAGCTGCAATAGCTTAAGCTCACCCTTGTTTTTTATCCGGTTGAAAGCAGGAATTTCTGATGATCTGACGCCTAAAGGCACAATGTTTATTTTACGCTGGTCACAACCCTGCCTTTTCAGAGTTTCAGCACCATGGTGTCCTTCGCAGATAAAACCATCAGCCTTTTCAAACAACTGCTGATAGCGTCTTTCCCAAACCGGAAACCGGTAGGGTAAGCTTTCATAGTCAAATCCATAGAATGAAATAAGGAAAGGCATGCCTGTCAGTTCCTTTAACCTCAAATAATGCCATCCGATATTAGCAAAATGCGCATGTAACAACTCAATGTTGTTTTCTCTGATGTACTGAGTCAGGAACTGAAAAAATTTCTCATTTTTTAGTCTGTTAAAAAAGCGGTTTACTATTTTACCAAGAAAGTGCATTGTATCATCCTTCCCTTCCAATAAAGACAAACCAACATAATGAGGTAACGGAAGCCGGTGAATCTCAGATGTAACAAAGTGCTCGTTATGATAGCGATAAGCAGCAATATTCAATTCTGTATCAGGCAGGTTATCCAACAGCCGGAATATCCAGTTCAATTCATCCGGCAGATAATCTTCAAATAACTGAAGCGTTTTAATCATAAATAAAGATCTCAGCCAGCAATTTTGGCTGGAAGAGAAATCTGAGTTTACTGCGTAAATTAAAGCTTTTTCAAATAATAAAGAGGTTCCGAATGGACGGGATTCAGGTATAAACCAAAAAACAGTGTTCCAAACATGACTCCCTATCAGTACTCTACACCATAGTTAGTCATCCTGCTTTAAAGTTACAGCCATAAAATCTATCCGGAATTATAGATCAGTTAACCGGCCCTTTACAGAAGTCTTTTCGTTAACAAGGTATTCAACTCCTTTGTTCGACCCTTATCATTTAATACGTTGATCGTCACATTCTGATGCCGGTTACAGATTATTTCACTTAGTTGCTACCCCTCAGCCTGTCTGCGTCATTTACAATATTAAAAATCAATAAACAGGTAGCCGTACAAAACACTGGACTGGTTATGCAATGATGTCCATTCCAGCTTCCGTCAGCGTTCTGAATCTGCATCAACCGGGTGGTCATGTCATTGTACCATTTCTGCCATTCATTATTAGCACTAACTATAAGGCTCTCTCCTGTTTGAAGAAAGGAAAGAAACTCTTCACCTCCGTTACTTCCGAAACCACTCATAACATCCTGTTGCCTTGCCGCCATCATAGCTGACTGATTAATATGGTAAGCAGTGCTGAAACGCATGGCTTCATTCTCGCTCAAGCCGGCTTTACGCAGATTACTGACAGTCACCTTTTCATCTGGAGCAAGCATACCTTGTTTTTTAGCTTTTGCAATGGTTTCTTCCGCTTCGCGAGCTTCTTTGGCACTGGACCTTGCTGAGCCTGAAATGGCATATAGCAAAACCCCGGCAGCATCATCTGTTTTTGCTGTTTTTGAGTTGCTGTCAAAATTCAGTTTCTGATAGTTTCGTGCCTGATTCAGTTTTTGCCTGTCAACACTGATACCCGTATGTTCTGCCGATTCAAGCGCAGTAGCCGCAAAGGAAGACTGAAGCACACCTGCCCAGCCTGCACCTTGCTGGCTGCCATTTGGATTTTGACCGTTCTGAATCTTCATGACACATTTATTAACTGCCTTCTTGACATGGGAAGTCAAAACCGGATTTGCTTTTATGTATTCAAGAAGATTTGTAAGGTACTGGCAGGTTAATATAACATCAATGTTTAGACCAAGTTTAGTTTGTATTTGGGTGCCGTTGAGTGTGGTTATATTCAGTTCATTCTCACTGCTACTTTCAACCTGCCTGAGCAGATAGGAAGTTGCATTTGACAGGTTAATGGAATAGCTGCCTGCAGATGGTGTACTTCCTGAGCGAAGCAATGCCATTGCTACCATAGCAGTAGTTGCCGGATCAGACTTTACCGCATGTGGATCCATGATATGCTGAGCCGAATGAAGCCCGGCTCCCCAGCCACCATCGGTATTTTGGGCTTTTGATATCCAGATTAATGCCTTTTCAACTGATTGGGCAAGGGTATCGCTGGCTTTTAAAATACATACCGGAGTATAAGGATCTTCAGCAAAAAACGTTCGGAATACACAGCCGCGGTTTACATTGGCAGCTTTCACTTTAATACCTGTTGAATTTTTATGATGTGAGTGAACACCGTTAATGGCCAGTAATACCGGCAAAATCAGAATGATTATGTAACGCATGTGATTTATTTTTTACATTTATGATTGAATGATGCCGGATTCCCGGCTTTTCCATAAACTGACTTTCCGTTCTGTAGTCGTAACCAGAAATAACTCATTCTGATATTTTGTATTCTTGCACAAAATTCAAACTGAATGAAGTTCAAATCAACTGTCTGGTGCTTCTTGTTTACCCTTTTTGTGTTTGCATGCAATGAGCAGATTAAGCAACCGGAAAAAAATCCAGCTACTAGTGTCGGGCAACCACCACCTGTCAGCAGTGACGTTAATCAGGAACAGCCGGCTTCTGCTTCTGCTCAAACTGTTGATTCAGGTTCGGTTCAGATTAGCCAGGCTGCAACTACAAAAATCTGGCACTACATCTGTCCAAATAAGCATGAGACCGGAAGTGAAGGACAAGGGAAGTGTCCGGTTTGTAATGTTGAACTGATCCATAACGATGCTTTTCATACCCAGTCTCAATCAACTAACCAGGCGACACCAGCTTCAATAACTCCCGCTGAACCCCCTCAGCCGGCTGACCCGGCTCAGAATGCAAGAGGTGACTGGCATTATACCTGTCCCAAGGGTTGTGCAGGAGGTGCAGGTTCCCAGATTGCATGTACAACTTGTGGTTCAACCCTTCAGCATAATCAGAAGTACCACGAGCAGTAAAAGCCATTAAATTCGATTTAAAAGAGCTACCTGGTTCAGCTATTGTTTTTTAGCTTGATTCCCTTTAATTTAATCTCAGGATTGGGCTGCCTGACTTTAATTTCAGGATTGAAAAGTCTGAAAAAAGCAATCATCATATCACCGGTTGAAGCATTGGCAACCAGATTTCGGAATTCATGAGTTTCCTTTTCTGATTCCAGCAAATTGCCGGCATTCAGATGTGTCTTGATCCGCATAATTTTGTCATATAGCTGTACACTACTTCCCATTCCGGACAAAAGCATGTTGAACTCCTTCGAATCCAGGATACTCCTGATCTTTTTATCAAGCTCAGTCAGAAAAGCACGTGTTTCAGCAGGCTTCAGTCTCCGGATTCTAACTTTTGTGAGTGCCGCCAGATTGATACCTACAGAGGTTCTCAGGTATTCAAAAATTTCCTTTGTAATTTCCAGTTTCTCAGCAGAAAATGATTTTTCAAGCTCTGAATAAACAAAACGAATCAGGTATTTTTCCTGATTCAGAAGTGAAATATTCGGAAAAGAAGGAGTGTCAGATTGTACCATTAGAAAAGTGCAAATTAGGTTAAGTATGATTTAGTGAGTGTGAAATTTATTGTATTTACAACGGGGTGAAATTATTCTTTACACTTCGTTGACAAGCATGAACCTTCATCTGACTTACTAACATTCTTATACACGTTGATCAGGCAAATTTACTGTCAAGGCTTGTGCTTAACTTTGCCCATTCCTAATTAAAATTCAAACATGACATTTCAGCAGTACAAAGCTTATTTCGAAAAATTACTAGACAAGAATGCCGTCAATCCGTCAGCACCCTATGATGATCCGGATTATCTGGAATACACTCAGCTAAACTGGTCAAGAATGAACCGATGGATCAAGACCGGGAAATTAACAGATGAAACCAAATCGGCACTAAAAGCAATTAGCCAGCCACAGCAATGGATTGTAATTACCGAACCTTGGTGTGGAGATGCAGCTCATAATGTACCATTTATTGAATTAATGAGCCGGGAAAATTCACTGATCCGGGTTTCGTATGAATTAAGAGACAGTGAGCCATTCAGAATTGAGCAGTACCTTACAAACGGAACAAAATCAATTCCCAAACTGGTGATTTTTGATTCTGAAAACAAGGAGTTTGCCAGTTGGGGACCACGTCCTGAAGGATGTGCAGCAGTCTATGCTGAAATGAAAGCTCAAGGAACTTCCCCGGATAGTATTAAACTCGAAATTCAGAAGTGGTACAATGCTGATAAAGGAATTAGTATTCAAAAGGAAGTCACACAATTGTTACAAGTAATTGCCTAAGTTAAGTTTGATTAAAGATTTTAATTCTTCAACAAACAAACAGCAAGCTTTCAGTTATCCGGATTATGGCCAGGAAATATTGCTGTTGACTGCCAGAATCTTTTTTGTTTGCTTCTGCTGAAGATAGGCTGCGATAAAAAACTGATTCCCCGGTTTAATTTTTTTGATTGGAATTCCTGCAGTTCCTGATTTTTTTGCAGCACTGATAAAATTCATCTCTCTTACAATATCCTTATGAGAGAGAGTCTTTCCCTGATTATCGCCTTTCAGTACCTGAGAAACAGCATCCATCTGTACAAAAAGCACGACAATATTGATGTTTTTATCTGCTCGTGTTGTTCTGAAAGTAAGCCATAAGGTATCATGCGTAAGCGAATCTGTTTTTATTACCAGGGTATCTTTAAAGTGTGTTTTTAATTGGTTATCAATTCCTGCTTTTATTTTTTTTATTTCACTTCCGCTAAAAGCTATGGATCCATTAATAAAAATCTGAGGAGTATATACTTCTGCTAATTCCAGTGAGCTTACATAATTACTTTGCCGTCTGGTAAATCCAAAAGACGAAAACGGGTCTGTCCATCCATATTTATTCCAATAGTCAACATGAAATGTCAATAATGAGACCTGTCTTTTTTGTTTCTGATATTCAGCAATCAGCTCATTCACCGCCTTTTCAGCAGTTGGTGAGGCACCACACCCTTCAGAGATAAACATTTCAATGACTGCAAATCCGTTTTCTACAGGCTGGGCAAGCGACTGCTCTGAATTCCCTAGCAGAAGGATCAACAAAAGATAAGCTGCTTTACGAAACATATCTGGTTTAAAAAACTGGCAATTTACAATCCTTGTTTCAAACTGATAAAGGACTTAACCCAAATCTCATACTGTATAGCCGGGTTCCCTCCGCTATTGCATGACATTAACAATCATTCCCTTTGTCATCCACCATAGTGGTATTAACTCACCACATACCTAATTCCATCCTGGCTTCATCACTCATCTTGTCTTTATCCCAGGGTGGCTCAAAGGTGATTTCAACCTTAGCATTATTAATATCAGGAATATTCTGAATTTTTTGTTCCACTTCAACCGGTAATGATTCGGCAACCGGGCAATTCGGTGAGGTAAGTGTCATCATAATATGAACATCATTTCCTTCCAGAATATTAATTTCATAAATTAATCCAAGCTCCCAGATGTCAACTGGTATTTCAGGATCGTAACAGGTTTTCAGTACTTCAATAATCCGGTCCCGCAACGGCAACACTTCTTCCATAACTATCGGTCTGCTTTATAACAGCACAAAACTACTGAGGTTTTTGTTCTTGATAAAAGGTATTCAGAATAATATAGTTTTGTACCATTAGTATCAATCATGATTTATCATTCGACAATTATTTGTCTGATTGTGTTTTTCCCATTCATAGCCTTCGGTCAGGAGAACAGAGATTCAACCCATAAAGTTTCACTTCATGAAGTAATTGTTTCAGCCAATAAAGTCGAAGAGACTACGCGCTCTGTAGCTCAGCAAGTCAATGTAATATCATCTTCACAAATAAAACGCTCCTCAAATGCAACCTTGGCTGAGGTACTGCAAAGCAGTGGTGCTGTTTCAGTTCAGAAGAGCCAGCAGGGAGGCGGAAGTCCGGTAATCCGGGGGTTTGAGGCTAACAAGATTCTGCTGGTGATAGACGGTGTCCGAATGAATAATCTGATTTACCGGGCAGGTCATCTACAGAATATCATTACGGTAGACCAGTACTCTCTTGAAAAAACAGAAATCCTTTATGGCCCGTCTTCAACAGTTTATGGCAGCGATGCATTGGGCGGGGTTATTCACATGATTACCCGTTCGCCCCGATTCGCAACGGGTCAAACCGGACTACTCACAACCGGAAATTCATTTATCCATTATGCTGCTGCCAACCATGAAAAAACAGGACACAGCGATTTTATCATCGGTGGGAAACGGTTTTCTTCATACACTTCCCTAACCTATTCCGATTTTGAGGATCTTCGGATGGGCACCAGAAAAGGAATAATTGATTCTGTTTTCGGTAAACGGTATTATTATGTTGAACAGATTAATGGTAAGGACTCAATTGTATTAAATGATGATCCTTACCTTCAGAAATTCAGCGGGTACCGTCAATATCACCTGGTGCAGAAATTTGCTTTTAAGCAACGGGATAACATCATTCATTCACTTAACCTACAAAGGTCAAATACGAATAATATTCCTCGGTATGACCGGTCAACCCTTCCGGGCCCGGATAAGTTTGATTATGCTGAGTGGTATTATGGTCCTCAGTTACGCTCCTTAGCAGCTTACCAGGTTTCTATCCATTCGATGCCTGGATTTTTTAACCGGCTGAATGCAGGTATCAATTATCAATATTCAGAAGAAAGTCGTCATCAGCGTAAATTCAACAGCCTGAACCTTGATAACCGGTTTGAAAAAGTAAACAGTATCGGATATACGGTTACCCTTCAGAAAATAACCGCTACTCACAACCTGCGCCTCGGAACTGAAGGCCGTATTGAACGACTGAAATCAACGGCATTTCGTGAAACCATTAATACACATGAAAAGCAACCACTTGATACACGCTATCCTGACGGAAAGAATTCAATGCAGTTTTATGCACTGTATGCAACTCATACTTGGAAGGTAACGGATAAATGGATTCTAAATGACGGGCTTCGCTTTCAAACAACTCATCTGTATTCTGAATTTGTCAGCCGTGATTTTTTCCCCTTTCCGTTTACTGAATCCAGCCAGCGAAATTCAGCATTGACCGGAAGTATAGGAATTAATTTTCTACCTGAATCCGATTGGAAGATTTCAACATTGATTTCTACGGGATTCAGGGTTCCGAATGTTGACAATACCGGTAAAGTTTTTGATTCACAGCCCGGAGTGCTGATCGTTCCAAATCCGAATCTGAAACCTGAAAAAACATATAATGCAGATTTCTCGATTATTAAAATCTTCTTTGAAAAAATCAAATGGGAGAATACTGTTTTTTATACCTTTTACAGAAATGCTATTGTACTTGATCGATTCCAGTTTAGCGGAAACGACAGTGTCTTTTATGATGGTGAAATGAGTGGAGTCTTTGCCAGTCAGAATAAACGTAAAGCATTTATAACAGGATTTTCTTCTTCCCTGTTTGCAGAAATAACTTCCTCTTTTTCATTCAGGGGAACCCTTAGCTATACCTATGGCAGAATTCAAACTGATAGCAGCAATATTCCACTTGATCACATTCCTCCTGTTTTCGGCCATGCTCAATTGAGTTATACCCGGGCTCCCCTTCAGGTTGATTTCTCCTGTGATTTTAACGGATGGAAAAAGATCAGCGATTATCTTCCAAATAGCGAGGATAATGAAAAATATGCAACCCCCGATGGAATGCCCGGCTGGTATATATTTAACTTGAGTACTTCGTATAATCTGAATAAAAACTGGCAGATTCAGGCCGGATGTAATAATATTATGGATACTCAATATCGTTTATTTGCTTCGGGTATTAATAGTGCCGGAAGAAATATTTTTGTCACCGTACGATTCCAATGGTAAAAAAACAAAACTTGCTTTATAATCTGGTACTTCTGTTATTTCTGCCAGTTGCTTTTTCTTCGTGTTCAATATTTAAAAAGAAGTGTGATTGTCCTAAGCTGGGGATTAACAAACCCAAAATCAGCTTCGGCCTTACCGAATCTCAAGGCTACAATCCGCTTCCTGAGGTGGACAATGGGTCGTCTGTTACTCTCCATCTAGAAGCCTGTCATCCTGCACCCAGAAAACCTGCTGATTCCTTAAAAAAAGGAAAGAATCTTTTCTTCCAGCCATTGTGGATTATCGGCATGTACCCAATGACCGGCTTGGGGAGCAATTAAAATTCCCGCTTGTGGGAACAATCTTCTAATCAGCGATTCATGCTCTGTTGTCAGGTATTCCGACTTTTCACCTTTGATGAAAAGTACCGGTTTATCGAATGGCTTTTCTGATCTAATTTCTTCTCCTATTCGATTAATCGCATGTTCAATTACCGGTAAATTAAACCTCCATTTAAATTGATTGTTTTCATCCCTGTAAAGTGCTTTTAGCAGAAACTGCCTTGTCGGAGGATGTGTTATTTTTTCAGCAATTAACTGATCAGCCTCATTACGTGAAGTAAGATCAGCAACTGGAAGACTCTTTAATGCCGCGATTATTTCATTATGCAAAACCGGGTAAGCTGCCGGAGCAATATCAATCACCATCAGCTTATTTATCCAATTCTGAAAGTGCAGTGCCGCATACATTGCAACTTTTCCTCCCATACTGTGTCCAATTAACGAAACAGGCCGACCGATTTCCGTTTCAATCAACTCAATTACATCTTCAGCCATGGCTTTGTAAGTATGTTCAGAACGATGAGGTGAACGGCCATGGTTTCTCAAATCCGGCAGTATCATTTCAAAATGATGAGACACCAGCCTCAACGCCAGTGTCTGCCAGTTTTCAGATGAACCGAATAATCCGTGCAAAATCATCAGTGGTTTACCCAAGCCGGTTTTTCGATAATGTAATTTCATTTTCTACAATCTTATTTTTGTCAAACTTAAAACAAACAAATGAGTATACTGATCAGAAAAGGCCGGCCGGAAGATTTACCGGAAGTGTATAAACTGATTCAGGAGCTTGCTGAATTTGAAAATGCACCTGAAGAAGTAACCAATACTGTTGAGCGGATGTATGAAGATGGATACGGACCTAACCCCTGTTATTCACTCCTAGTTGCTGAAGAAAACCATATAATTACGGGGATAGCAATCTATTTTATCAAATATTCAACCTGGAAGGGACGGGGACTTTACCTGGATGACATTGTTGTTGCTAAAGAACACCGTAGAAAAGGAATTGGCCGGCAGTTATTTAATGAAGTTGTTTGTGAAGCTGCCCGCCTTAATGCTTATACCATGCACTGGCAGGTGCTTGACTGGAATAATTCGGCTATTGAATTCTATAAGCGATACTTATGCTCATTTGAAAATGATTGGGTTGACTGCAAACTCACCCGCCAACAAATTCTTTCATTTGCAAAAAAGTAAGTTATTATGCCATCCTTTGACATTGTAAGTAAAACTGATCTTCAAAAATTAGATAATGCCATTAATGTGGCTAAAAAGGAAATCACCACCCGGTATGATTTTCATGACTCAAAAACTGAAATTGATTTTGATAAAAAAGCATTAAACATCCATATTATCACTGAAAATGACCTCAGGATGAAAGCTGTTCAGGATATCCTGATTGTCCGCTCGGTGAAACAGGGGATTGACACATCCTGTTTTGATTTTGGCAAAGATCAGTATGCTGCCGGTTCCCTGATTAAAAAAGACATTAAAATAAAACAGGGAATTGGGAAGGAAACTGCCAGGAAAATTGTAAAACTGATTAAAGATTCCGGATTAAAAGTTCAGCCTTCCATTATGGATGATCAGGTACGGGTTACCGGAAAGAAAATTGATGATCTTCAGAAAATTATTATTATGCTGAAGACTCAGAATCTGGAGCTTCCTTTGCAATATGAGAATTTCCGGAATTGATACAGAAAGGTATTATTTGTTATTGCCAGAAGTCAGCAGAATATTTCAGTTTATTTATTCGTAACTGACGGAATTTCTTTCAATAAGATCAGATAGGTCGGGAAATGGTCACTGTAGCCACCGATGTATTTGTTGAAGTCATAAGTCCGTAAAGGATAACCTTTATAACGGCCTGTTTTTTGTTCCATCCAGGATTTCCGGAAGATGAGTGCTTCTTTATAAAAGAATCCGGATTGCTGTTTGTTAAGCCATGTCTGCGAAATGAGAATTTGATCAAAAAGATTCCAGGCATCATTGTAGGCAAGGGTACCTATTCCCTTCTTGTAATAATCAACCCATGGATTAAAAAATCCTCCGGATTTTACCCGGTTCACCTCTCCTTTTGCTTTTATTACAATCGAAACGCTTGGGCTTATCGGATCATCATTCAAATCGCCCATGATGATTATTTTCGCATTCGGGTCTGTTTTAAAAACTGAATCTGCCTTGTGCTTACAAACCGATGCTGCCTTAGCCCGGAAAGGTGCACTTGCTTCTTCTCCGCCTCTTCGGGAAGGCCAATGACCCACCATTATATGCACCGGCTCTCCATCAAACAACCCTTTGACATAAAGAATATCACGGGTATAAACCGGTTCTCTTTGGTCATTATACAGCTCTATAAATATGGGTTCACTGAATATAGGCTTGAAGTATTTTGGATTGTACAAAAGTCCCACATCAATTCCACGAAGATCAGGCGAATCATAATGAACTATCTCATAATTTCTTGCGGTCAATTTAGGCTGCCTTACCAAGTCTTCAAGAACCGAACGGTTTTCAACCTCAGCCACTCCAACAACAGCGAGGCCGTCCGGAGTTTTATCAGATGCTACCTGTGACAAAACATCTGACAGTTTGCTGAGCTTATCTAAATAAACGGTTCCTGTATAATTCTTTTCACCTGATGGCAAAAACTCACTATCATTATTTGCTCCATCAATCGTATCAAACAAATTTTCAAGATTATAGAAGCCAATAGAAGCAATTTTATATTGTCTTTTCTGAGCACTTGAACATCCGGCAAGCAAGATAGCTGTTACCAGGCAGTAAAATCTTATTTTTTGCATGTGCCAAAACTAACAGGTTTGACCCGGCTATGTAGTCAGAATCATCAAATAAATAATTGTTTTAATGAATAAAAATGTATATTTGCTTATTAAAACTAATTGATCAAAATGAGAAAACTTTACACATTAATTCTTCTGCTAGCATCAACCAGTTTTGTTTCATCACAAAGTATTACCAGTGCAAATGCCACTCTGTGGAATGGCGGTGACGGAAGCTCATTTGTGGATGCCTATGTTGACATTATCAACACCAGTAATAACACAATTGATGTATCGGTAGTACGAAAGTCAGAAATACTTGTAGCCGGCCATGAGAGTAACTTTTGCTGGGGTGTCAGTTGCTATCCGCCTTTTATATCAACTTCACCAACCCCTCAACCAATTGCTCCTAACGGAGTAGATCAGACTTTCAAAGGACAGTTAAATCCAAATGGAATATCGGGATTAAGCCGTGTGACCTACTGCTTCTATAACGAGGCAAATACAGCCGACTCGATCTGCCTGGAATTTTTTTATGATATCACCCTGGGTATTAATAGTTATAATGCCGGAGTTGATTATTTATCTCAACCTTCACCTAATCCGGCAAATACCATGGCTGCATTCAGTTACCGGATTATCAACCCTAAAGGTGAGATAAGTCTGATAATACGTGATATTTTAGGACAGAATATTCAGAAAATTACTCTTAATTCATCATCCAAGAATTTTATTCTTAATACCTCTTCCTTCAAACAAGGGCTGTATTTCTGTTCGCTAATGAATGGTGATAAAATTGTTAAAGCCACCAGGCTTTCTGTAGTGCATTAATATTATATCCTGATGAATATTACTCAACCGGCCTGTTTATAAACGGACTTTATTTTTTAATAAACTCAGTAGGCCATACTAACCGGAACCGGACCTGATCCTGTCTTGAAAAACAGCCGGATAGAAAAATGCAAGCTGTTGAAAAGATGGCTTGTTTTCTTAAAATCTTCATTGAAGGGACTGAACATTATTTATCTTCGCACCTTGCATCTCAAAATTAAAATCATGAAAAAGTACATTCTTCCGTTTGCCTTATCAGGCCTGATGCTGCTTAGTGCCTGTGGCCCGAGTGCCGAGGAAAAAGCAGCCGAACAAAAACGAATTCAGGACAGTATTGCTGAAGCTCAACGATTAGCTGAAGAAGCCCTTCAAGCTGAAAAACAACGTGTTCAGGATAGTATTAATGCCGTTGTTGAACAAATGCGACAGGACTCTATCAAAATGGCTGAAGAACTTGCTGCTGCTAAAAAAGGTGCAGTGAAACCAAAAGCAAAGGTTACTCCGAAAGAAGAACCAAAAGGAACAGGAATTACTAAAGGTGGCAATGAAATTAAGACTGATGGGAAACCAGCCAGCAATGAACTTCCTAAAGTTACTAAAGGCGGGCAACCCGTTGGTGGCGGTAAGTAATATCCGGAAAACTCAAACCTTAAGAAGCTGCCTTACCGGTAGCTTTTTTTATTTCTTTCTGTTAACCTTGTTGACTTCAGCCCTTTGGATAAATGAGCAATCTCAATCTTTCACAACCTGCCAGCGACCATTCATGATTGACCTGTTTCTGGTTATTGATATACCTGCTTAAATGCCAGCTGAATAACTGTATTGCCTTTAAAAAGAAAGTTCTGCCCAAAGAAGTGAACTTTTCCCCTTTTTAAACAGGATCTTGTACCATATTAAAAAGAAAAGACTACCCGCAATAGCTGGTAGTCTTTTCTTTTAACGACTAAAAGAATCGTGTAACTTATTTTGTATACGTTCCTGTGCAGGTTTGTGAACTAGAACCAGCCAGGGTGTACGTGTAAGTCATACTGATAGAGTTACCGCTTGCGTTGAGTGAACCAGAACCGGAAGAAATCTGAATCTGAGCTGCACAAAACGATTGGCCTGAATCAACTGTAATATCACGTCCATTAACAGTGCAGTTAACTAAGATATTAGAACCCCCACAGGCAAATCCGGCAAACCCGGTAATCTGGATTTTATTTGGGCCGGTTTTTGTGAAAGTAGTTGTGAAATCCGTTACTGTATTCCCACCGCAGGTTTCGTTGTACTTCCAGTTACCTGCAAACTTATCAGCCATAGCTGTTTCACAATTAGCTCCCTCATAACCTGTTGCACAGATACAGGAACCATCTTCATCATCACAAGTACCACCATTCTGACAAACCACATCTTTACATTTATCCTTTTTACAAGAAGGCAAAAGGGTCAGCGACCCGATAGTCATTAGACCTACAAACAAGTAAGCAATTTTTTTCATGTCTTATATAATATTTAAGTTTATGGCTGCGAATATAGTTGAATCCTGAACAAACATGCAAATGAAGAAAATTATTAGGTTTGCCTGATATAATCATTCATCAAATCATGAAAAAAATCATTCTACCTGCCTTACTGTTAGCCTTTTTTGCTTCCTGTGGACCTAGTGCTGATGAACAGGCTGCCCGGGAACAGGCTGCTCAGGATTCCATTGCCAAAGCCCAGGCAGCAATGCGGGCTGCTGAAGAAGAAGCTCTGCGAAAAGCTGAAGCTGAAAGTGCTGTTGAATCCGAAAATGAATCGGGAACTGAAAAGCAGGACAGTGCCGGAATTGTTCCCCCTCAGTAGTAACAACGAAAAACGCTGAACTGTTTAGATTTTGACGCCATCGGGATTTGATCCGTTATTACCGTTTAGCACATTTATCACAACCTTCTTTTTTCTTCATTTTCCGAATGATGTAATAGGCTGATACCGCTACTGCTGCCAAAATGATCAGGTATTCAATTGACATATGTTTATATTATTAAGTAATAACAAGATTCAAAGTCTATAAGTTTGTCTTGAAAGTATTACTGGTTTCACGGAATAATGATAGACGGGTAAGCAAGCACATCCACTTTTCGCAAAGTACTTGAATAATGGCCATTAATAGAACTTATAAAGTAATTGGCTACAATAGCATAGCCCTGAGCTGTAAGTGTAAAACCATCATTGGAATAGGTTTTTCCGGTAACATATTTATTCGAGAACCTTACTCCTGAATAAGTAATTCCTGAATTTAATTGCCTGAATAACCCGTATAAATCGACATAAGCCAAATCATTAATATCACACACCGTTTTCAGTTTTGTATTAAACACTGTCACTCTTCCTCTGATAAAATTAAGTTCATTCTCATCAAGTACATGCCTGTCTCGAAAACCCCAAGCGGTATTGGTACTAAAATTAAACGATCCATACCCGGCACAAATCGAATCATAATCAGCTGAGAGCAATACACATTCACCTTCCTTTAACATCCGAACGCCAGACAGTGCCGTGGTATCCCGGAGCAGAAATGGATTGTTACCAGCACTAAAATGGATACTCGTGTCATTAACAAAAAAATTATTTAGTGTATTAGCCTGCTGCTGAGTAAGAACCAATCCGTTAAAAGGAATCGTTGTAAAAAACGGAATATCGGCCGGATCCGGAATATTAGCCACTGCTCCTTTGGCTCCGGTATTTACCAGCGTATTGGCAATCATATCAACATTTTGGCTGAAATAGGCAATTGAAGTAATTGAATCAAAGTTGCTTTCACTTCCGCCACCCAAAGCATAATCATAAATATCTTCCTGGCCAATCAGCAGGGTAAAAAAAGTCGGATTCAAACTCACAGCCTCGCTCAGTAAGGTTGAAGTACCGGGAATTTTGGCAAACCGTGCATAAAAAGGATTCCCCAGAGTAGGGTTTCCGAAAAACTGATCATTAAAATTGAAGGATTTGGTACCGGGAACTCCCAGGTTATTAAAAGGCCCCTGAGAAGAAACATTATCAGAAAATATTGAAAGATCACCTTCCGGAGTTTCATATTGGGTTATATACCCTTTACCCTGACTACAAATATCTTTATAAATTAATTTCAGTTTTGACTTACCTTCGAGATTTATCCCGATAGTTGAGTTTACAACAGGCTGCTTAAAGTTTCCTCCTCCGGCTTCTGCAAATGCAGTTGCCAATATAGCAGGTAATGAATTTGCCTGACCGGCAGTGAATAATGCTCCGTCCGTTACTCCGGCTGTAAATGAAGTTCCGAGGGCAACATACCGTGAAAAATCTGCATTCCCAGCTGATGGTGCAGGCATTTCGATTGCAGTAGAACAACCATAGAGCCAGATTATCAAGATACCCAACAATAATAACTTATTCATAGTTTAAAAATGATAATTGATTCCAGCAGCTAAAAAATACCTGGTCGTATTGTAATTTCCATAAAGATAATTTGTCGCATCCATTCCCTTTCTTTCAAAATAATTTTCAAGACCTGTTGCTACTTCGATTGAAAGACGGGCCCCCGGTTTAAATTCGGCTCCCAGAGATAAGCCAACGTTATTAGCATCCGGATTGGAAGGAATGAGAAAATCCGCACCATAAGGAGAGATATCATAAGCAACACCTCCTTTAACCTTCAATTCTTCGGAAAACGCAAACTGCACTCCCAGCCTTGCTGACAATGAATTATTCAGGTGAAGATATTCCGGACCGGCATTCGTAACCTCTGTTGAATAATAAATGGAATCCATCCGTTTCCAGCCCGAATAGCTTACTTCGGCATTAACCATAAGCTCTTCAGTAAAATTAATTTTCCCGCCTGCAGTAAGAATATACGGCAGTTTATAAGTGACATCAAAATTACCAGGAAGCGGGTAGAGCTCTTCTAATGAAACCGGGATATTGATATAGGTCAATGAAGTTCCGCCAAATTTCATATTGCCGCTCCATTGAATGGTTAAAGCAGCTGCAAAAGAGTTTTCGTATTCAAAATAGGAGCCCAGCAGAAATCCAATACCTGATCCTTTTCCTTCACTTAATGCTTCAGCTTCATTGGTACCGGTAGGCAGCGCTTTTCTGTTCTTTATCTTCCCGTTCTGAATCATGACAGCAGCACCTAGTGCGAATGATTCAGCAAAGGAGATTCCAACGGATGGCTGTAGTGTTTGACTACGCAGAGACGATTCGACCGAAACAAATCTGCCCGGCCAGGTATCTTCCCACCTGGTTTGATATCCATATGCCGAAAAATAGGATAATCCGGCACTGATCATGTCACTAAACTGATAAGTTACACTCAAAGAAGGGAAAAACATCATTGGATGATTAGATTGGCTGTTTTCTTCACCAGTTTCAAAATAGGATGTTTTCGAAAATATTCCGGTTCCACCAAAACTTATCATCGCTTTCTCAGGCAGGAACCCGGTAACGGCAGGATTATAAGCTGATGCAGATGCATTCTGAGTATAGGTTGTCAGCGAGCCTGACAAGGCAAATCCTGTAACATTCCGTTTCCGGAGTTCAAACCCTCCTGCAACTAAAAAATGATATGAACCAATCAGCAGAATTGTAGCGGTTATGATTTTTTTCACAGTGCAAAGTTATTTTCATTCTGAATCATTTCATGCCCATCTGACTATCGTGCACCCTTGTTTTCAACACCTTTATGTCAACCAGTTCAGTCATTTAAATAGAATCGAAATCGAAAGACAGGGTTGAATTTGCGTGCAATATAAAACAAAAATCAGAAGCAACTTCAGGCCTGCTATCTTTGCATCGCCTTATGGATGAGACCGTTTATGATGTTCTGATTATCGGAGGTGGTTGTGTTGGCCTGGCGGCCGCCTATAAAATCATACTTGAAAAACCACATTTAAAGATAGCGGTTCTGGAAAAGGAAAGTAAACTGGCAACTCACCAGACAGGCCGGAACAGCGGAGTTATTCATTCCGGAATTTATTACAAACCGGGTTCTTACAAAGCAAAAAACTGCGTGGAGGGAAGGCGCGAACTGGTTGCCTTTTCAAAACATTATCAAATCCCGCATGACATCTGTGGAAAAATAATTGTTGCAACGCACATGTCAGAGTTGGATCATATGAATAGTGTTTTTGAAAACGGAATTAAAAATGAGGTAGAAGGAATAGAGAAAATAAATGCTGACCAGATCCGTGAAAGAGAACCCTTTTGTACCGGTATCGAAGGAATCTGGGTACCCTGCACCGGCATCATTGATTATGTTGCATTATGCAATAAACTGGCAGAACTGATTTGTGCTGGCGGAGGAAAGATTATGACCGGAATGACTGTCAGACATTTTATAAGACAAGGCACCGAAACAATTGTAATTGCATCAGAAAGAAAATTCAAGTCACGGTATATAATTAACTGTAGCGGATTATTTGCCGACAGGATTGCTGCTTTGCAGGGAGTAAAACCAGATATGCAGATTGTAGGTTTCCGGGGTGATTATTATGAACTAAGCGAAAAGGGAATGAAAAAAGTCCGCAACCTAATTTACCCGGTTCCCAATCCGGAATTCCCTTTTTTAGGCGTTCATTTTACACGATTGATCCAGGGTGGAGTGGAATGCGGTCCCAATGCTGTTTTCACCTTTAAGCGTGAAGGTTATAGCAAATCTGATTTCAACCTTAAGGATACAATCCAGGCCTTGTCTTTCAAAGGAACCTGGAAATTGTTTTTCAACCACTGGCGCTTCGGTCTGGATGAGTACCGGAGAGCCTTTTCAAAAAAATTATTTCTGGAAAGGCTGCAAAAACTTATACCTTCGCTCACTATGGAAGACATTATTCCCGGCCGCTCAGGTGTTCGTGCGATGGCATTGGCTCCGGATGGAAATATGATTGATGATTTCAAAATCAGTTATCACGACCATGCGCTTCATGTGCTGAATGCACCCTCTCCGGCTGCAACAGCCTGCCTGGCTATCGGAAGTGCGATCCGCACAATGGCGAATGAGCATTTCAGTTATTCTTAATCCGCTTCCGTTTCTTTGAAGCTTCCAATGAGCAATCCCGTTATCCGACTTCAAGACATCTCCCGTAATTACCGGATGGGCAGCGAAATAATTCATGCCCTGCGAAACATTACTACTGAAATTCACAAGAATGAATATGTTGCCATGATGGGAGCTTCCGGTTCTGGTAAATCCACTTTGATGAATATTATCGGATGCCTGGATACCCCCTCAAGCGGAGAATACTACCTTAATGGTGAAGCCGTTTTCCACCTTGACGACAACCAACTCGCTGAAATCCGCAATAAACAAATCGGATTTATCTTTCAAACCTTTAACCTGCTCCCCAGAAGCACTGCGCTGGAAAATGTTGCCTTGCCACTTATTTATACGGGAATGAAAAAAGAGTTGCGTGATCAGCTGGCACATCAGGTATTAACCGAAGTCGGACTTGCTAATCGCGTAAATCACAGACCAAACGAATTGTCTGGGGGACAACGACAGCGGGTTGCTATTGCCCGGGCGTTAGTTAACAAACCTTCAATTATCCTGGCGGATGAACCCACCGGAAATCTTGATTCCCGGACGTCAATTGAAATTATGCAGCTTTTTGCAGACATTCACAAGATGGGAAACACCCTGATCCTGGTAACCCATGAAGAAGACATTGCCCGTTATGCCCACCGCATTATCAGGCTTCGTGACGGGCTAATTGAGGCTGATGAAGTGAATGCCCAGCCAACAACGGTTAGCTAAAAGGTTATGTAATTTTACACAATGAAAATTTACACCCGTAAAGGAGATGCAGGTACAACTTCTTTAATTGGCGGAACCAAAGTACCTAAAGACAGCCTCTTTACAGAAGCCTACGGAACTGTTGACGAACTTAATGCATGGGTCGGACTGATTCTTGACAATATTGAAACCAAAGAAGAAAAAACAACCCTGCCCGAAATCCAGGACAGGCTCTTTACCATTTGCAGCACACTCGCATCCGATCCGCTGAAAAACAAGATGAAACTTCCACATATTATTGACAGTGATATCGGGTTACTTGAAAATGAAATTGACCGTATGACTGATCAATTACCTGAGCTTCATTCATTCATACTGCCTGGCGGAAGCAATCTGGTTTCGTACTGCCATCTTGCCCGTTGTGTTTGCCGAAGAGCTGAAAGAAGAACTACTGCACTGGCTTCACAAAGTGAAGTGCCACCGGAAATTCTCCGTTACCTCAACAGGTTATCCGACTACTTGTTTACCCTGGCCCGTTATGCTGCATTCACAAGTAATGTTGCAGAGAGAAAATGGATTGCCCGATCCTAACAGAATAAATAATCCAGCTGACCCATTCACAACTTAATGTGCATTAAAGCAAATAACTGATATCTTCTGAAATTCCAGTTAATGTTGTTTGAGGGGTTAATGATCCGGGTACATCTTGTCGTATGAAGTGAACGGTTAACTGTTAATCTGATCAATCGGAAAGACCAGAGACTTCCAACAATCACTCTTCCAGTCGTACAACTAAGACCAGTTGCATTGGGAAAGTATCCTTTTTGTCACTTCCCCGGATTCCTGCCGGTACATGTATCATCTGAATCCGGAAATTACCCATCAATTACCGTTACTGACCAAAATAATCAACCTGCCAGTTAGATTTTTTTATATTTGAACAGGTAAACCAGTTAAAACATTTAAAAATGAAAAAATCCATTCTTCTTTCTGGCTGTATAATTCTGTTATCAGCTGCCATGGCAACAGCTCAAAATTATTTTGCCGGTACCGGCTCTGGAACAGCAAATACCGGCTCTGGTTGTACCGGTGTTGGATTTCAAAGTATTTACAGTGGTAATAGTGGAAGTTTTAATACAGCTGTCGGTTTTCAATCCCTTTTTTCAAATTCATCCGGAGCTGACAATACGGCTATTGGCAGTAATTCCCTCAGATACAATGGTGCCGGCTTCTCCAATACCGCTTTAGGATCCTATTCACTTTATTTGAACTCATCCGGCAGCTTAAACACAGCTATCGGTTTTTCTTCACAAAATTCCAATACATCCGGTAAAGCCAATACCTCTGTTGGTTCATCCAGCCTCTTGTCAAATTCTACCGGAAGTTCTAATACGGCTTTAGGCAACTCTTCAATGGAGTTTAACAGTACCGGCAAAAACAATACTGCAGTGGGCGATTCTTCAATGCGATCCAACTCTTCCGGAGCAGACAATGTTGCTGTTGGAAAAAGAACCTTAGTATCCAATCAAATTGGAGAAGGTAACACTGCCGTAGGAACAAATGCAGGTTCGCTAAGAAATAAATATTCCCGTTGTACTTTTATAGGTAACGGCAGTGATGGTACTCGATCCAATCTGATAAATGCAACCGCTATTGGGAATAACGCAAAGGTCAATGCTCATAACAAAGTCCAGGTAGGAAACATCAATGTAACCTCAATTGGCGGTCAGGTTAGCTGGACTACAGCTTCTGATTTCAGACTAAAGGAAAATATTCGAGCAAGTAAACTAGGTCTTGATTTTATTCTTCAACTCAGACCTGTTACCTATAATTATAAAGAAGGTCAGGACGGTATTCTTTACACCGGGCTGATTGCCCAGGAAGTAGATCAGGCTGCCAGGAAACTAGGAGTAGAATTCAGCGGAGTAGACAAAAATGCTGACTATTGGGGCATCCGTTATGGTGATTTAACCGTTCCGTTAATCAGTGCCGTCCAGGAACTCAAGAAAGAAAATGATCAGCTGAAAGAGGCACTTAACCAGCTTCAAAAACAAGTTTATGCATTAATGGGAACCAGCGGACGGGCTTCTGAATCGTATAACTCCATCCGGCTGAATGTAGCTCCGAATCCGGCTTCTTCAAGCGTCAGAATTTCAGTTGAATCAAACCTGTCCAATTCATTACTGACCGTGAATGTACTGGATGTTAACAACAGGCTTATCACCTCCTTTGCATTAAACGGTTCAGATTCGTTTGAACTGAATACTTCTGCTTACAGCAAAGGTGTTTATTTTATTCAATTATCAAGCGAGAACGGGACTCTGCAGACCGAGAAATTGATTATCCGCTGATCAGTCTGCACAGTAATCTTATTTAACCTGGATCGTCCTAATAAAGCGATACAGATTTAACTGACAGATTTAATTTAAATTCAACAGGAGTTTATTACCTTTACGGGATATTGCTGGAGAAAACAATTTCAGATTAACTGGCCATAAAATTACTTAGTAAATCTGTTTCATCTTCTTCAAAAAAGAATTTAGATTTCCCAAAAGCCGGCTTTAAATCATCAAACCAAATTGCAGCCGGATCAAACCTTGCAAAAAAAGGTTGCTGAACCCACTCCGGATTTCTACCTTGTAAAAACCGGAGAACAAAAACTTTGTCATCTCTTATTTTAGTTGTTCCAAGAATTTGTATTTTACCTGGATCCGTTGACATACTTGGCCCGCGGACTGTCCGGGCAATACCACTGACTGACTGATAGGCTTTCTTAAAGATTTCCTGTGCCTGAACTAATGGGATAGAGAAGAAGTGTTGTGCGCCAGTATCTCTGGCAATAAACATGTAGTAAGGAATACATCCCAGTTTTACTTGTGTTTTCCACATTTTTAACCAAATTTTTGCATCATCATTTATATGCCGCATTACCGGTGATTGAGTTCTAATTTCTGCTCCTGTGTTTCTGATCCGTTGAATGGCTTCTTTCACTGCTGGAGTTTGCAATTCTCTATAATGACTGAAGTGAGCCATGATTGATAAATGTTTCCCTGCAGCAACTACTTTGTCAAATAATTTAAGAAGTTCATTAGCATCTGGATCGGTAGTAAAGCGATAAGGCCAGTAACCAAGCGCTTTAGTACCTATTCGAATGGTCTGCAAATGTGAAAACTGTACACTTAGTAAGGGTTCAATATATGACTTAAGTCTTTGGGTTGCCATAATCATCGGATCACCTCCGGTAATCAGTATATCTGTTATTTCCTTGTGGTGACGAATGTATCTATGCAGTGTATTGGTTTCTGATAAAGCAAATTTCAGATTGTGATCACCTACAAACTGAGGCCATCTAAAACAAAAGGTGCAATACGCATGACAGGTCTGTCCATGAGATGGGAAAAATAAAAGTGTTTCACGATATTTATGCTGCAGACCTGACACAGCCAAACCATCAATCTCAGGCACATTATGTGCTACCTGGCCTGCAGGATGTGGATTCAGTTCCATTCGGATATTATGTACTAACAGGTTTAGTTCCTCCTTTTGAATTCCTTTATAAAGAGCATTACTGATCCTTTTAAAATCATCCGGCTTGAGCATTCCCTTCTGAGGAAAGGTTAAAGTGAAAATCGGATCATCAGGTACTTGCTCCCAATTAATTAGCTCATTTACAACATATTCGTTTACTTTAAATGGTAATACAGAACCTACAACCCGGATATTCCATTTTTGCTCTTTTGTTAAATAGTCCTGTACCTGAGGTATTTTTAAATAGTTACTTAGGCTGAATGATTTAAGCTTGGTTTTATCCATAATTGTTCTCTAATTTCAATAGGTTTAGTATGTAGGTTTAAACCGTGTTACCCGGTATCTGTATACCAGAAAGGCAAACTTTTACTATAAAAGTTGCAGAGCGGTCAAAAAGGATGGTAAAGTTACAAAATCTCTATACAAATTTCAAGATTAATTTTTCTTGTATCAGAAGCTTCCTAATCTTCTTTCATTCTAATATCTTATTTAACTTGTCACTCGATTTAAATATTTGTTTGGCGTTGTTAAAGCAATTAGCCAGTACATCAGCTTATCTGTAATTATCAACTTCTAACATTTCTATCCGATAAATTTCCAGGCTGCTTGATTTTTAAAATGTACTTTTTCTGGCTTGCAGACAACTGCTGGAATCAGATCCTTTAATCATAGAATCTATTCGTTTTAACCTGTTTGCTCCATCAACTCAGACAACAACTCTTCCTTTGCTTTTTCAATTAGTATTTACTTACATTTGCTCCCCTTTTTAAAAAGGCATTAAAAATTTTCTTTTAATGAAACCTTTTTAAAAAGGAATTGTAATCTGTAAACTACTATTAAACATCATAGAATATGTACTGGACATTAGAATTAGCACAGTATCTCGAAGATGCTCCCTGGCCTGCAACCAAAGATGAACTCATAGATTTCGCTATGCGTTCCGGTGCTCCTATGGAAGTGATCGAAAACCTTCAGGAACTGGAAGATGAAGGTGAAGCGTATGACAGCATTGAAGACATCTGGCCGGATTATCCAACGAAAGATGATTTTTTCTTTAATGAAGATGAATACTGATGAAAACATTTTTTAAAAACATAAAAGGCCTGACTGATTGAAGCAGGCCTTTTTTGTTTCTTCGCCTGGCATCCGGTTTTTTTCATCTTGAGTACTGATCCCTTTTCCTCCCTGCGTTTTAAAGAGTACCGCCTTTTTATTGGTGCCCGGCTGACTCTTACAATCGGGTTTCAGATCCAGGCAATTATTATCAGCTGGATTGCTTATGAACAAACCAAAGACCCATGGACACTGGGATTAATGGGACTAATGGAAGCGATTCCGATTGTTGTGGTGTCTCTTTTTGGGGGCCACTTTGCAGACAAGAATAACAGGCGAACGATCATTCTTTGCTGTATCGGATTATTGATGGCCGGTTCTCTTTTTCTGACCTGGTATACCTCTGACCATTTAATTCACTTACAGAACTATGGAGTAAACCCGTTATATGCGCTTATTTTTCTGGTTGGAGCCGCCAGAGGCTTCCTTGAACCTGCGGTAAATGCATTTGCTACCCAACTGATTCCTTTCTCGCTCTATGCAAATGCAGCAACCTGGAGTAGTAGTGTTTGGCAATTAGGAGCTGTTATTGGTCCTGCAGCCGGAGGTTTGCTCTATGCCTGGATCGGCCCGTCTGATGCGGCTTTGTTCTCATTTCTAATGATGTTCTCCGCTGCATTGTTTTATTTTTTCATCAGGTCCAAACCATTTAAACCCACCAATTCACATGAATCAATATGGCAAAGCCTGCGAGAAGGAATCCGATTTGTAGCCAGAAAGCAGGTGATTCTCTCAGCCATAACACTTGATATGTTTGCCGTCTTTTTTGGAGGAGCAGTAGCCATGCTCCCTGTATTTGCTGAGGAGATCCTTCATGTCGGACCTGAAGGATTAGGTTACTTGCGAACTGCGCCTGCCCTAGGTGCAGTAATCATGGCCATTATACAGGCTTATTATCCACCTGTAAAAAACTCCGGAAAGCTAATGCTTATCAATGTTGGCCTTTTCGGAGTAAGCATGATCCTGTTTGCCGTTTCAACTAACTTTTGGTTATCATTTTCCCTCTTATTGCTAAGCGGGATGTTTGATAATGTGAGTGTAGTAATCCGATTAACCATCATTCAATCCTTTACTCCGAATGAAATGCGGGGCAGAGTGTCTTCAGTCAACTCCATTTTTGTAGGTGCCTCAAATGAAATCGGAGCATTTGAATCGGGGCTGGCAGCCCGGCTGATGAAACTCATCCCTTCCGTTATTTTTGGCGGAGTAATGACCGTTCTGGTTGTGATGGCAACTTCAAAATTTGCCCCCAAACTCAGAGAACTGCATTTGAAAGATGTTCTGAACCATTAAGCAACCTGCCTCAAACTGCTAAATGACAGGTCTTACTTCTTAATGAAGCGCTGCTGTGAAACCCGGTGTTGATCATCGCTGATCTGAAGAAAATAGATTCCCGACTGTAAAGCTGATATGTCAAGTAAGGCTTTCCCGGCAGCCTCGAGTTGTTGTTCCAGAATCATCCGTCCCGACACATCCGTTATGGTTATCTTCTGAACCATCATGCTATGGCTGAATTCTACGGTAAGCAGATTATCAGCAGGTACCGGATACAGATTCATACTCTGATCCGATCCTTTGATTTCTGTGACTGCCAAGGGTAATGAGCAGGCGTAATGATAATCCGATGATGAATTATTCTCCCAAACCTGTAAATTATTATCCCAGATTTTTGAAATGCTCTCTGAAATACTGCCATCCTGGTTTAAGACGAAATCGTTAAGCACATTGTTCTTCCAGGAAGATGTATGAGAATCCCAGATTTTAATGAGAGATAGAATAAGCCTTCCCGCTCCGTCATATGTTAATTCTTCTTTTAATGAATTAATCCAAATCTGGTTATTGTTATCCCAAGATTTTGAAACGGTTTCGGTTAATAAACCCTGTACATTATATGAATTGGTTATAAGTGCAGTGTTAACCCAAACAGATGAACCTGCATTCCAGGACTGATGCAGAATCTGATCAGGAATACCAGATGCATTATTCGTATAGGTTCTGCGTGACAAATTTCTCCATTCGGAAGCAGTTGCATTCCACTTTTCCGTCATTGACTCAGTCAAAAAATTATTTCCATCATAGCTCATACTCGTTTTTATGCTATTAACCCAGGACGATATTGAATCAATCCAGTTCTTGGTTATCGAATAGTCGGCAAGACCGTTTGAATTATAGGTTGTGTTTAACCGACTTGAGTTTACATAAGCAGTACCATTCCATGACTGGTTAACCTGTTGCGTAATCTTACCCGATGAATTATAAGTAAAGGATGTTTTATTGAGATTCTTCCAGTTCAGCTGAACAGCATCCCAGGTCTGAACAAGAGAATTTTGTCTTTGGCATCCGGAGTTATAACTGTTTATAACCCGGCTTGACTGTATCCATTGTAACGAATCCACATCCCAGATTGAATACTGAATCGAATCCGGCTGGGCCTGACTGAAAGACTTTCCCGGAATCAGATTTACAATTAAAAAGAACGAAATTGTTAGAGCGTAAATAGTTTTCATTTTTGATTTTTGAGGTATTTAACGAGCCTACTTCCTAAAAGGTTTCAGCAATTAATTATTTCAAAAAAGAGATGCATCAGCCCTCCTCCAGATCAATAAAGCTGAATTTTCTACCGCTAAACAATCCTTTATCTGATAGCTTAAGATCCGGAATAACCAGCAATGCCATAAAAGAAAGGGTCATAAAAGGTGAACGCAGGTTACAGCCTGCCTGTTTAACCCTTCTGTCAATCTCCTCATACTGTAATCCGACTGCTTCTCCGTTTCGGTCACTCATGAGTCCTGCAACCGGCAATGATAATATGAATTCATCCTCATCATTCACAAAAGACAGTCCTCCCTTTTCACCGATTAACAGATTCACTGCTTTACAAATAGCTGCATCAGAAACCCCAACTGAAATAATATTATGAGAATCATGAGCTACAGTAGAGGCAATGGCTCCTGATTTCAGGCCAACATTTTTAATAAATCCAATAGCTGGTTTTGAATCGGTATACCGGTTAACAACAGCAATTTTCAGGATGTCCTTTTCAGGATCAGCTACAGCATATCCATTTTCAGAGTTTATTGAACACACCTGGTCATTGGTTATAAGTTGCTCATCCAGGGCTTCAATCACATGAATGAGGCTGCCTGTAACCTTTTTTCTGAACTCTTCTTCTGATTTTAACGAACAAGAAAAATTATTGATAACCGGATGTGATTTACTTTTCAAAACTGATCTGCCGGCAGTTGCCACCTGCTCACCATTTAAAAAGGTTTCCATCACATCCAATAACTCCAGGTTATTTACTACAACAAAATCAGCATCATCACCCGGTTGAAGCAAGCCAACCTTCATTTTATAATGCTTTACCGGATTTACACAGGCACATTGTAATACTTTCATTACATCATGTCCTTTTGCAACTGCTCTGGCTGCCATTTTATTGATATGCCCTTTTAACAGATCATCCGGGTGCTTATCATCACTGCAAAACATAATTTTATCTGTAAATCCGGTAATTAACTCATGCAGTGCTTCAAAATTCTTTGCTGCCGACCCTTCACGAATAATGATGTTCATCCCATACTTCAGTTTGTCGAGAGCTTCTTCAAGTGTAAAACATTCATGATCAGTTGAAATACCGGATTGAATGTATTTCCTGGCAGCTTCGCCCATTAGTCCAGGTGCATGACCATCCACTGGTTTGCCAAGTTTTATGGCAGATTGAATCTTCTGCATAACCTCCTGATCCCTGTTCAATACTCCCGGATAGTTCATCATTTCCGACAGGTAGTGAATCTCGCTGCGTTGCAGAAGCAACTCCACGGCACGGGAATCCAGGGTGGCGCCTGCCGTTTCAAATGAAGTTGCCGGAACACAGGAAGGGGCTCCGAAGTGAAATTTCAGCTTTGCATCCCGGGCATTCTCAATCATGTAATTAACTCCATCGGTTCCACATACATTGGCAATTTCATGCGGATCGCTAACCGTGCCTACGGTTCCATGAATAAGGGCTATCCTGGCGAACTCATAAGGAACTAGCATCGAGCTTTCAATATGAATATGAGCATCTATGAAACCGGGCAGAATAAACTGATTTTCATCATGGTCTTGTTCTCTGAGTTCAGTAATCTTACCATTCTCAAACAGGACCATTCCTTTGTAAATTCTTCTGTTGACCACATCGGTAATTAGGCCTTTTTTATAGTCCATCAGATAAATAATTTTTCGATATAATGTTGAACCGGACAAAGTAAATCATACTTTTGCAGTATATTTAATTAATTCCATTTTAAATGAAAACAGGTAAAGTTAAGTTTTACAATGCCTCAAAAGGCTATGGTTTTATTGTTGATGATGAAACCAAACAGGAAGTTTTTGTTCATCAGACTGGTTTAACCGACCGAATCAACCAGGATGACATAGTAACTTTTGAAGTTACTGAAGGCAAAAAGGGTCCGAATGCAGTCAATGTAAAAAAGATGCAGTAATCTACTGCCGTGTTTGGTACAGCATTTTCAAGGCCGGAGTGTTTCTCTGGCCTTTTGTTTTATGCTCCCCTTTCATTGACTCTTATCCTCTGATAACTTATCTTCGCAGCCAAATAATAAAAAACTCATGAGTACAACCATAGATAAATACATGAAATATAAAGTAAAAGACATTTCATTGGCTGAATGGGGTCGTAAGGAAATCAAGCTGGCTGAGCAGGAAATGCCCGGATTGATGGCATTGCGTGAAGAATTTGGAAGAACCAAGCCCTTAAAAGGAGCACGCATTGCAGGGTGCCTTCACATGACCATTCAGACTGCCGTTTTAATAGAAACCCTGATTGAACTCGGAGCTGAGGTGACTTGGTCATCCTGCAATATTTTTTCAACTCAGGATCATGCTGCAGCTGCAATTGCTGCTTCCGGAATCTCAGTTTTTGCCTGGAAAGGAATGACGAATGAAGAATTTGACTGGTGCATTGAACAAACCCTCTTTTTCGGTGAAGACCGTAAGCCCTTAAACATGATTCTGGATGATGGCGGTGACCTTACAAACATGGTTCTTGACAAGTATCCTGAGCTGGTTAAAGGAATCAAAGGATTAAGCGAAGAAACTACTACCGGAGTTCATCGCCTTTATGAACGAATGAAAAACGGAACACTACCCCTTCCTTCTATCAATGTAAATGATTCAGTTACCAAATCAAAGTTTGACAACAAATATGGATGCCGCGAATCGCTGGTTGATGCTATTCGCAGAGCAACCGACCTGATGCTTGCGGGTAAGGTTGCTGTTGTAGCCGGATTTGGAGATGTGGGAAAAGGTTCTGCCGAATCGCTGAAAGAAGCTAAAGTCAGAGTGATTGTTACTGAGATTGACCCGATCTGTGCACTGCAGGCTGCTATGGAAGGTTATGAGGTTAAGAAGATTGATGATGCCGTGAAAGAAGCGGATATCATTGTAACGGCAACTGGCAACTGTGACATCATTACTGATCGCCATTTTAAATCAATGAAACACAATGCTGTGGTGTGTAACATTGGGCACTTCGACAATGAAATTGATATGGCCTGGCTAAATGATCATTATGGCAAGACCAAAGAAGTTATCAAGCCTCAGGTTGATAAATATACTATTGACGGAAAAGATATTATTGTTCTGGCCGAAGGCAGACTGGTTAACCTGGGCTGCGCAATGGGGCACCCTTCCTTTGTAATGAGTAATTCGTTTACTAACCAGACCCTTGCCCAGATTGAACTCTGGACCAATAGAAATCAATACGAAAACAAAGTGTACACCCTTCCAAAACATCTGGATGAAAAAGTTGCACGACTCCACCTGAAGAAAATCGGGGTTGAAATTGATACCCTGAATAATAAACAGGCAACGTATATCGGAGTTAAAAAGGAAGGCCCGTACAAACCCGATTATTACCGTTATTAATTTCAGGTGTGCTGAAGTCAGGACTCTTTTTACTTTCTGACTGATTGGCTTCCGGTTCCTTGCTCCGCAACGGATTCCGTTCTTCTGTATCAGCCTGATTCTTTTCCGTTACCGGCTCCGGATTCAGGACTCTTCAAAATTGAATAAATCTCAAGCCCGGTAAATAGAAAATACAAGAGGAAGAATGTCAGTATAAAAGAGGTGGAATGTTGCCTGTTGAGAAATGCATATAAAAACATTATGCTAATGTAAAGAAACAACCGGAAGGTGGTTGATGCCATATAGCTTCTGATAAAAACTTTATTTCCTTTTAAAGAGTACCGGTAAATCAGTACATGAAAAACAGCTGTAACCACGTAAAAAAACAAAATAAGCCAGGGGGTTCCTGAAAATGACAATAATGGCGGCAGGTGATCGGCTCCAATTAAAAAAGAAACATAAAGCACTCCTGCCAAAACAGTAAGCTTGACAAAAAACGGAAGAAGAAATTTTGACATTCGGCTTATTGATTCTTTCCCAGCTGGCGGATTACAGAATAAATAGCTCCGGCAACTCCGATAAAACTACCTGCCAGAGTAAAAACCGGGAATTCCCAGTGAAGATATTCATCCAGTTTCATTCCACTGTAAATACATACAAAAATCACTGCACCCATTTGCATGCCCATTGCTGAAAACCGGGCATACTGATCAAGCAGTTTTTTCTTTGGTGATTGCTGCCGGTTGCTTGTCGGCATGTTTAATGTCTTTTACCATTGGCCCCATATTGCAGTTGCCGGTAAATGCTGCTCCGACTTCAACTACCAGTTTACCGGTTAGGATATCCCCGTTAACTACAGCAGAAGATTTTAAATTCAACATTTCAGCAACTACTGCTTTCCCGTTTAAAGTTCCGGAGATATCTGCATTCTGGCATTCAATATCACCATCAATACGACCAGTAGAGCCAATTACAATTTTTGCTTTTGAAGCAACTGCTCCATGAATGGATCCGTCAATCCGGATATCACCTGCCGACCTGATTTCACCTTCAATCACTGTTCCCGCACTGATGATGTTTACAGAACCATTCCCGTTTTCAGACGTACGGGCAGTTTCTTTCTTTTTAAGATGGTCAAACATGATATTAAATTTTATGGCAAATGTAACTATTTGATATTCAATTTCCGGATTCGGGCTAAGCCCAAAACATAAAACTCCTTTACCAGCTCTTCTTCTTTTTTCCTGATGGTGATTTTATTTTATTTCTTCCGGGGACAGAAAGTTTATCGTCTGCCAGTTTAAAATCAATCTGCTTTTTCGCAAGGTCCGTCTTTTTAAGAATAACCTTAACCGGATTACCGAGTCTGAATTCCCGGCCGGAGTGCATCCCGCGAATGCAGAAATTCTTTTCATCAAACTCATAATAGTCATTATTGATATCCCTCAGCCTGATCAGGCCTTCGCATTTACTTTCTGTCAGTTCAACAAATACACCCCATTCGGTAACTCCTGAAATAATTCCGTCAAAAACTTCACCGTTCCGGCCAGCTAGATATTGAACCTGCTTAAACTTAATACTGCTTCTTTCTGCTTCGGCTGCTCTGATTTCCATTTCAGTACTGTGACGGCAAAGTTTTTCAAGATTGGTTTTCTCCGGAAATTTTTGTTTGTTAAGATAAAGCGTGAGTAAGCGGTGAGTCATCATATCCGGATACCGCCTGATTGGAGAAGTAAAATGTGAGTAGTAGTCAAATGCCAGTCCGTAATGACCAATATTATCGGTTGTGTATTTTGCTTTCGACATCGCTCGCACGGCCAGTTGTTCGAGTACATTCTGCTCTCCTTTACCTTTAACCTGTTCCATAAGCTGGTTGATTGACAAGGCTATTTCTTTCTCCGAATCGGTTCTGATTTTATATCCAAAACGGGCTGCAAAGCCGGCAAAGTCTTCTATTTTATCTGACGGAGGTGCTTCATGAACCCTGAACACAAACGGATGTGCTGCATGGTGCAGGGCTCCTGATCCCTGTTTCTGTTTACCTGCAAATGATGCTACCGAACGGTTTGCCAGCAGCATAAATTCTTCAATCAGCTTATTGGCGTCCTGGTATGCTTTCTGATAAACTCCAACCGGATTCCCTTTATCATCGAGTTTGAATTTAATTTCAACCTTATCAAAACTAATGGCTCCTTTTCTAAACCGTTCTTTCCTAAGCTGCCGAGCAATGTGGTTCATTACTGAAATTTCATTTGAAAAATCACCTTTCCCGGTTTCAATAACCTGTTGGGCTTCCTCATAAGTAAATCTTCTGTCGGAATGGATGACTGTTCGGCCAAACCATTCTTTAAAAACTTTCCCGTTCTCATTCATTTCAAACACGGCCGAGTAACAAAGTTTATCCTCACCCGGCCTGAGAGAACAAACCTCATTAGATAGTTTCTCGGGTAACATCGGGATGACCCTGTCAACAAGGTAAACTGAGGTTGCCCGCTCACTGGCCTCCCGTTCCAGTGCTGATTCCTGCCGGATATAATGCGTGACATCTGCAATATGAACTCCGATCTCTATTAATCCATTTCCCAGAATCCGGAATGACAATGCATCATCAAAGTCTTTGGCATCTTCGGGATCTATGGTAAAGGTTGTTATTTTTCTGAAATCTTTTCGCTTTTTAAGTTCTGCCGCAGAGATCCGAACAGGCAATGCTTCTGCCTCTCTTTTAACTTCCTCGGGAAATTCAAGCGGGAACCCATACTCAACTAGGATAGAATCCATTTCTGCATCATTCTCTCCGGGCTTACCTAATACTTTGATGATTTCACCAACAGGATTCTTTTCGCCAGTGGGCCATTCAGTAATCCGGGCAACCGCTTTATCGCCATCAACCGCACCGTGCAGCAACTTTAACGGAATAAAAATATCGGTATGCATTTTATTGCTGTCGGGAATCAGAAATGCAAATTTCTGCGATTGTTGAACCAGTCCTGCAAATTCGGTTCTCGACCGTTGAAGGATTTCAACCACTTCACCGGTAAAGCGCTGGCCGCGTTTGCGGGCATATAAAAACACTCTTACCCGGTCACCATCCAGTGCATTTTTCAGATTGGCAGCAGCAATGTAAATATCTTCGTCACAGGAATCACTGACTAAGTAAGCAGCCCCAGATCCTGACATATCAATGATTCCTTCAACATAGGCAATCTCAGGTACCGCCATGTACCGGCCTGAATCCTTTTCAATGGCATCACCTGATTTTACCATATCATTAAGGAGTGATAACAACAAATCACGTTTTGCATTTTTATCAATTTCACTGGTAGCAAACCGCTGGGCTTCACGATTTGCAGAAACATGCAACAGTTTATTGAGTTGCTTATGATTCAGCGAACGATGCGGATTTTCATTTAAAATTCCTGTTAAGGCCTTTTTCAGTTCTGTACCTGAAAAAGAAGATGGATACGTTTTCATTTCTTGGTCATCAAAAGCAGGGCTTAATAAGCACGCTCATTAATCCCATGCATAAAATTAACAAAAGCACGGCAAGCCACCCGGTTACCACCGGCCGTTGGATAATTCCCGGTAAAATACCAGTCGCCCCGATGTGACGGACAGGCATTATGCAAATCTTCGATTTTCTGAAAGATAATCTTCACCGGGATTGTACAATCAGCCGGAGTAACCATCTCTGCAATCTGGTCAGCAATTTGTTCTGCAGTGAATGGCTGGTAAATCATCCGGACATGGTTTTTCGGATTGGGGCGTTTCCTATTCAGTTCTTCCATACACCTTCCATAAACCTCTTCCAGAAGATGCTCAAGGTGATTCTTTTCAATCAGCTTCAGTGCAGCCCGGAATGCAATCAGATCTCCGATTTTTGCCATGTCAATTCCATAACAATCGGGATAACGGATCTGAGGTGCCGATGAAACAATAACTATCTGCTTTGGTTCCAGCCGGGCTAACATCCTAATGATCGAATCCTTTAGTGTGGTACCCCGGACAATACTGTCATCAATAACTACCAGGTTATCTTCCTTTTTACGAAGTGTTCCATAGGTAATGTCATAGACATGAGCAACCAGGTCGCCCCGGTCTTCATCATTGGTAATAAACGTCCGAAGTTTAACATCCTTAATTGCAATTTTTTCAAATCTGGGTTTGATGGACAGGATGCTATTCAGCTTTTCATCCGTTAACTCACCATCAAGTGCTTTAATCTTTCTTCGCTTATGGTCTTTCAAATAATCTTCCATTCCTTCAATCATTCCATAAAATGCTAGTTCAGAGGTATTGGGAATAAACGCAAATACCGTATTCTTCAGGTCATTATCAATAGCACCCAGAACTCCTGTACAGAGTTGCTTTCCTAATTCTTTTCTTTCACGGTAGATATCGGCATCGTTAC